>Ga0222419_100138_pt1 | contig 126892 bp, 129 predicted proteins | sample 1B20Ametagenome_FD_182474 | JGI IMG/M metagenome (GOLD analysis project Ga0222419, IMG submission 182474) | Enriched microbial communities from leaf-cutter ant dump, University of Wisconsin, Madison, United States - 1B20A (version 2) | ecosystem: Environmental > Terrestrial > Nest > Insects... | reverse complement strand
GCCGTTCTCCGCTCTCCAGTTCTGTTCCTAGACAGCTCAGAAACTAGAGACAGAGAACGGCGTGCCCCATCACGACGCGCGACCGAACACCCACGGAAACGTCAGGAGAGCCGGATTATCGCGGCGCCAACAAACTCAGACCAGCCCGTACAGCCGGTCGCCCGCGTCGCCGAGGCCCGGGACGATGTAGCCCTTCTCGTTGAGCTTCTCGTCGAGCGCGCCGATGACGATGGTCACCTCGCGCCCCTCGGTGGCCTTGCGCACCGCCTCGAGCCCCTCGGGGGCCGCGATGAGGCACACGGCGGTCACGTCGACCGCGCCACGCTCGAAGAGGAACTCGATGGCCGCGCCGAGCGAGCCGCCGGTCGCGAGCATGGGGTCCAGGATGAAGCACTGCCGGTTCGAGAGGTCCTCCGGCAGCCGCTCGGCGTAGGTGGTGGGCTGCAGCGTCTCCTCGTCGCGCACCATGCCGAGGAAGCCGACCTCCGCGGTCGGCACCAGCTTGACCATGCCCTCCAGCATCCCGAGCCCGGCGCGCAGGATGGGCACGACGAGCGGGCGCGGCGTCGCGATGGCGAGGCCGGTGGTCTCGGCGACGGGGGTGCGCACCGTGACCTCCTTGGTGCGCACGTTGCGCGTCGCCTCGTAGGCGAGCAGGGTCACGAGCTCTTCGGCGAGCGCGCGGAACACGGGGGAGGGGGTGCGCTCGTCGCGCAGCACCGTGAGCTTGTGGGTGATGAGCGGATGGTCGGCGACATGCACTCGCATAGGCTTCAACCTATGCCATCCGGAGCCGACGCGGAGGCCATGCGCCTCGCTCTCGCGCAGGCGGAGCTCGCCCTCGCCTCCGGCGACGTGCCGGTCGGCGCGGTGCTGCTGGATGCGGACGGCACGGTGCTGGCGCACGGTCGCAACGAGCGCGAGAGGCTCGGTGACCCGACGGCGCACGCCGAGGTGGTCGCGATCCGGCGGGCGGCCGAGGCGCGGGGCGACTGGCACCTCGACGGCACGACGCTCGTGGTGACCCTCGAGCCGTGTGTCATGTGCGCGGGCGCGATCCTCGCCGCCCGCATCCCGCGTGTCGTGTTCGGGGCGTGGGATGAGAAGGCGGGCGCAGCGGGCAGCGTGCACGAGCTGCTGCGCGACCGCCGCCTCCCGGCGCGCGCCGAGGTGGTGCCGGGGGTGCTCGAGGCGGAGTGCGCCGCCCTGCTCACGCGTTTCTTCGCCGGCGTCCGCGCATCCGAGCTCTGATCCGCGAGAGTACGCACTTCGGGGCGCGACACGCCGCGAGTGCACGGCGAAGTGCGTGCTCTCGGGGAGGCCGTCAGTCGGCGCTCTTGATGACGATCGCGTCGGTCGACGGATGCTCGCCTCGCGCGACGTAGATGTCCGGCTCGAGGTAGATGACCCGCGCCACGGGGACGGCCGCGCGCACATCCGCCTCGATGGCGTCGATCGCCGTGGCGACCTCGACGGAACGCGTGGCCTTCGGCACGGCGATCTTCGCCGCCACGAGCAGCTCGTCCGGCCCGAGGTACAGGGTCTTCATGTGGATGACCGCCTCGACGAGCGGATGCGAGTTGAGCGCCGCGAGGATCTTCGCGTGGTCGTCGGCGTTCGCGCCCTCGCCCACGAGCAGGCTCTTCGTCTCGATGCCGAGCACGATCGCGACGACCACGAGCAGCACGCCGATGGCGATCGTGCCGACGCCGTCCCACAGGTTGTCGCCCGTGATGACGGTGAGCCCGACACCGATGAGCGCCAGCACGAGGCCGAGCAGCGCCGCGACGTCCTCGAGCAGCACGACGGGCAGCTCGGGCTGCTTCGCCCGGCGCACGAACTGCACCCAGCTCTGCCGGCCGCGGATGTGGTTCGACTCCTTCACCGCGGTGCGCAGCGAGAAGCCCTCGAGGCCGATCGCGATCACGAGCACGGCCACCGGCAGCCACCAGTTCTCGAGCGGATGCGGGTGGGTGAGCTTCTCGACGCCCTCGTAGATCGAGAACACGCCGCCGACCGAGAACAGGATGATGGCGACCACGAACGCGTACACGTACCGCTCGCGCCCGTAGCCGAAGGGGTGCTCCGCATCCGCCTTCTTGCGCGCCTTGCGCCCGCCGAGCAGCAGCAGCAGCTGGTTGCCGGAGTCGGCGATCGAGTGCACGCCCTCCGCGAGCATGGAGCTGGAGCCCGAGAAGGCCCACGCGATCAGCTTCGTGATCGCGATGCCGAGGTTGGCCGAGAAGGCCGCGATGATCGCCTTGGTGCCGCCGGATGCACTCATGCCCCCGATTCTAGGATGAGGGCCATGACGACCCTCCCCCCTCTCGCCGTTCTGGGTGCCGGTTCGATGGCGGGAGCCATCGTGCGCGGCCTGATCGCGGCGGGCGTCGCCCCCGCATCCGTCGCCGTCTCGACCCGCAGCGCGGCCTCGGCCGCGCTCTGGCGGACCGAGGGGGTGCGCGCCGTCGCGCTCGAGGACGACCCGGATGCGAACGCCGCGGTCGCCCGGGGCGCCGGCCTCGTGCTGCTCGGCGTGAAGCCGGTCATGGTGGTCGACACCCTGCGCGAGGTCGCGGGCGTGCTCGCGCCGGATGCCGTGGTCGTCTCGGTCGCGGCCGGCATCACGACGGCGACGATGGAGGCCGTCGTGCCGAACCCCGTCATCCGCTCGATGCCGAACACCCCCGCGCTCGTGCGCCGCGCCGTCACGGGCGTCGCGGCGGGGTCGCGTGCCGGGGAGGCCGAGCTCGCCCTCGCGCGCGAGCTGTTCGCCGCGGTCGGGGCTGTCGTCGAGCTGCCCGAGGGGCGCATCGACGCGCTCTCGGCGATCTCGGGTTCCGGCCCGGCCACCGTCTACTTCCTCGTCGAGAAGCTCACCGAGGCCGCCGAGGCGCTCGGCTTCGGTGCGGACGACGCGCGGCTCATGGCCGAGCAGACCCTCATCGGCTCGGCCCTGCTGCTCGAGTCGACGGGCGAGGAGCCCGCCGAGCTGCGCCGACGCGTCACGAGCCCCAAGGGCACGACCGAGCGGCTCATCGCCGTGCTCGACGAGGCCCGCCTCGACGCGCTCTTCGGGCGAGCAGCGGATGCCGCGATCGCCCGCGCGCGGGAGCTCGCCGCCGGCTGACGCCGCTACCTCCGCCCCGCATCCGCGTCCGCGTCCGTCCCCGTCCCCGCATCCGCCTCCGTCCCATCTCAAGGAGTCGAGCAACCCATCTCAAGGAGTCAGTGTGGCTCCTGGGGCCGGTGTGACTGATGAGGCGGTTTCGCCGCCCGAACTCCTTGAGATGGGTTGCTCGACTCCTTGAGATGGGATCAGGAGCGGGGGCTCGCCGGACAACTACTCGAGCGCCGCGAACTTCTCCAAGTCGGGGGTCGATCCGGAGGCGATGATGAGGTCGTGGTTGGAGATCACCGTGTCGGCCGTGGCGTAGGTGAAGTCCTTGCCCGGGCTCTTCACGCCCACGACCGTGATGCCGAACTTCTCGCGCACGCGCGACTCCGTGAGGCTGAGCCCCCTGATGGGCTTCGGCGGGTACATCTTCACGATCGCGAAGCCGTCGTCGAACTCGATGAAGTCGATCATGCGCCCCGACACGAGGTGCGCGACCCGCTCGCCCGCCTCCGCCTCGGGGTAGATGACGTGGTTGGCGCCGATACGGCTCAGGATCTTGCCGTGCGACTGGCTGATCGCCTTCGCCCAGATCTGCGGCACCTTGAGGTCGACGAGGTTCGCGGTGATGAGCACGCTCGCCTCGATCGAGCTGCCGACGGCCACGACCGCGACCTGGAAGTCGGCCGCCCCGATCTGCTGCAGCGCCTCGAGCGACCGCGCATCCGCCTGCACCGCGTGGGTGACCCGCTCCGACCACTTCTGCACGAGCGTCATGTCCTCGTCGACCGCGAGCACGTCGCGGTTGAGCCGCTGCAGCTGACCGGCGGTCGCGGCGCCGAAACGCCCGAGTCCGATCACGAGCACGGGGGCGTCGTGGGCGATCTTCTCAACCAACGATGGGCCTCTCCTCGGGGCGGCGGAACAGCTGCCGCCTGACGGATGCCGCGAGCGCCGCGGCGAGAGTCACTGTACCGATGCGACCGAAGAACATGGTCGCGGCCAGGATGTACTGCGTCGGCTCGTTCGCCGACTGGGTGAAACCGGTGCTCAGCCCGCAGGTCGCGAAGGCGCTGATGACGTCGAACAGCACGTGGTCGAACGGGGCGTCGTCGTTGATGAACAGGATGAGGATCGTCGCGCCCGCCACGATCGTGGCACCCCACAGCACGACCGAGACGGCCAGGCGCAGCACATCCGGCGGCACCCGACGCCCGAACGCCTCCACGTCGTCGTTGCCGCGCGCCTCCGCGAAGGCGGCGAGGAACAGGATCGCGAGGGTCGTCACCTTGATGCCGCCCGCCGTCGAGGCGGAGCCGCCGCCCACGAACATGAGCATGTCGGTGACGAGCAGGCTCGAGCCGCCCAGGCTGCCGACGTCGATCGTCGAGAAGCCGCCCGAGCGCGCCATCACCGACATGAAGAGGCTGTCGAGGATACGCTCCCCGGCATCCGCGCCCCCCATCGTCGCCGGGTTGCTCCACTCGAGCACGAGGTAGGCGACCGCGCCACCGAGGATCAGCACGGCGAACCAGATGAGGGTGAGCTTGACGTGCAGCGACCAGCGGCGGGGGTGCAGGAGGTTCTTGCGCAGCACGTAGATCACGGGGAAGCCGATCGCCCCGAAGACGACGCCGACCATGAGCGCGCCGAGGAACCACCAGTCGCCCGCGAACGGCGCGATGCCCTCGGGGGCGGGGGAGAAACCCGTGTTGGTGAAGGCCATCGCCGAGAAGTAGATCGACTCCCAGAGCGCGGTGTACCACGGGGTGCCCGCGACGAGCAGGCGCGGGAAGATGAGCGCGGCGACGGCGAGCTCGATCACGATGACGCTCACCGCGACGGTCGCGAGCAGGTTGCCGGTCTCGCCGAGGCGCACCGCCTGGCCCTCGGCGACCGGGCCGCGGCGGATGCGGAGCGGGTTGGCGTCGCCCGCCGCCATGAGCTTCTGCCGCAGCCCCAGTCGGCGGCTGATGACGAGGCCGAGGATGGAGGCGACCGTGAGCACGCCGATGCCGCCGATCTCGACGCCCACGAACACGAGCACGTGCCCGAACGGCGACCAGTAGGTGGCCATGTCGACGGTCGAGAGGCCCGTGACGCAGATGACCGAGACGGCGGTGAAGACCGCGTCGACGAGCGGGGCGCGCTCGCCCGTGCTCGTGGCGATCGGCAGCGAGAACAGCAGCGTGAACAGCGCGATGAGGCTGAGGAACACCAGGATCGCGAACCGCGCGGGGGTCAGCGAGGCGAAGTCGCCGACGGCGTCGAGAGCCCGGGTGACGAACGAGTCGCGCTGCACCGGCTTGGCGCGCATCCGGCCCCCTCCGCTTCCGTCCTGCAGACCCGGGTCATGGTACTCCCGGGATGGCCTGGCTAGTCTGTCGGAATGGCCGACATCTTCGACGTCCTCGCCGACGGCACCCGCCGCGAGATCCTCCGCCAGCTGCTCGAGCGGCGGGGGGAGCTCTCGGTGGGCGACCTCGTGACCGAACTGGGCATCGCCCAGCCGACGGTGTCGAAGCACCTCAAGGTGCTGCGCGAGCACGGTCTCGTGGGGGTGCGCGAGGAGGGCCAGCACCGCTACTACCACCTCGACGCGAGCCCGCTCGAGGAGGTCGAGGTGTGGCTCGAGCCGTTCACCGACTTCACGGTCGGCACGGATGAGAACGGGGCCACGACGGTCTACGCGGCCTGGGCGGGCACCGAGTTCGGCGACCGGCTCGGGCGCACCGCGGCCGAGACCGCGAACGCGGCGCGCGTCGCCTTCGGCACCGCGCAGGAGAAGATCGAGGGCGCCCGTGCCCGCGTCACCGAGAAGCTGCCCAAGCGTCGCAAGTCCGAGCACTGAGCGGCGTCACGCCTCCCCCGGGGGCGTCAAGCCAACTTCGCTGACTGGTCGGTAAATCCCGTTATTCGTGCCGAATAACGGGATTTACCGACCAGTCAGCGGGGGAGACCCGGGCCGGGCTCGGCGAGGGTCTCGTGGATGCGCCGCAGATCCTCGAGCAGCGAGCCGACCAGCACCCAGTGCCCCGACGACGGCGCCGCGATCACGAGCGGCGCGGTGAGCGCCGGGATGCTGGCCGTCGGCGGGTCCGCCGGGTCCGGCACCGTGCGCCGCACCACCCGTCGCACGTCGTGCGCCGCCCGCCCCAGCTGCTCCGCGATCGCCCGCACGGTCGGCTCCTCCGCCAGGCTCGTCTCGTAGCGGTCGTACACCGCCCGCGTCATGCCGATCACCTGCGTGACGATCGGCCGCATCCGCTCGAGCGTCGCCGACATCCGCTGCAGCTCCTCCCGCCTCCGCCTGCCGCGCGGGTTGAGGGTCAGCGAGTCCTCCGCGACCCGGATGGCGTCCTCCGCCGTCGTCACCATGGGCCGCAGCAGGCGCGCCGTGATCATCAGCTCCTCGAGCCCGGCGGGCGTCTGGGGCGCCCGCAGCCCCGCCGCGAGCCGGTCGAGGGACGCCGCGACCTCCCCGCCGAGAGCCTCGACCGACGCGTGAGCGGGGGCGAGCGCGACCGGGGGCACGAAGACCAGGTTGACGACGAATCCGATGAGCGCGCCGACGACCGTCTCGATCACCCGGTCGACCGCATAGCCGGGGCTGCTCGCGCCGAGCGCCAGCACGAGCAGGGCGCTGATCGCGACCTGGTTCGCGGTGCCCGTCGTCATCCGCAGCGCCCACGCCACGGCGAGGGCCGCCACGACCGCGAGCATCACCACCCACGTCGCATCCCCCAGCAGCAGGGCGAGAGCGGATGCGATGACGACGCCCGCCACGACCCCCACGGAGCGCTCGATCGCCTTCGCGATCGACTGGTTGACGCTCGGCTGCACGACCAGCAGCGCCGCGATCGCCGCGAAGACGGGCAGCGGTCCGGGGATGAGCCACCCCGCGGCGAGCCACGCCGCGATGGTCGCGATCGCCGACTTGGCGACCTGCAACCACGGCTGCCTCCGCGACGCGCGGAACGCCGCCAGGATCTTCATGCACCCAGCGTCGCACGTCACCGGCCCGGCGTCGCGCTGCCGCGGCCTGGACACGACCCGGCTCCGCCCCCTATGGTGTCGGTCAGCACTCCTGCCACAGGAGTCACACGACCCACACCCGACACAGAGCAGGCACATCATGGCGCACGACCTCTCCGACGTGCGCTTCCTGACGGTTCAGGAGGTCGCCGACATGATGCGCGTCTCCACCATGACCGTCTACCGCCTCGTGCATGCGGGGGAGCTGCCGGCGGTGCGCTTCGGTCGCTCGTACCGGATCCCGGAGTCGGCCGTCGCGGGCGTGGTCGGCATCGCCGACACCGAGCGCCACGTCGGCTGACGCGGCGCCACATCGTGGCACCCCGGGCGGGCTGATAGAATCTCCCGGTTAGGCTTCCCGCGGTTCGTCACGGACCAGGGTCCGTACGACGAACGAATGAGGTGAACATGGGTTCCGTCATCAAGAAGCGCCGCAAGCGCATGGCGAAGAAGAAGCACCGCAAGCTTCTGCGCAAGACGCGTCACCAGCGTCGCAACAAGAAGTAGGCCGCGCGAGCGTCCGACCGACAGCCCCGGGATTCAGTCCCGGGGCTTCGTCTTTGCGGACCTCGCCACCTGCTTCGCCTCGCGCCGCACGACCTTCTGCTGCGCCTTGATCGCGGCGGGGTCGAGCTTCATGGTCGGCCAGCCCTTCTCCGCGGCGTAGCGGGCGAGGCCCGCATCCGGGTTCACCGCCACCCGGTTGCCGACCAGCTCGAGCAGCGGGATGTCGTTGCGGCTGTCGGAGTACGCCCAGGATGCCGCGAGGTCGGCGTCCATCCGCTCGGCGAGCTCCTTCGCGGCCTCCGCCTTGTGCTCCGCGTGCAGCACCTGGCCGACCAGCCGCCCCGTGTAGACGCCGTCGACGGCCTCGACGCGCGTGCCGAGCGCGCCCGTGAGCCCGAGCTTGTGGGCGATGAGCTCGCCCACCTCGACGGGCGTCGCCGAGACGAGCCACACCTGGTGCCCCTTCGCGATGTGCTCGTGGGCGAGCGCGACCGTCTCGGGCCAGAGGCGGGGGCGGATGCGGTGCTCCCAGATCGACTGCGCGAGCTCCTCGATCTGCTCCTGGGTGTGGCCTGCGATGAGCCCGAGGGCGCGCTCCTTCGCGGTGCCCATGTGCTCGTGGTTCTCGCCGACCTTGATGAAGCGGCGCTGGTGCCAGCCGAAGAGCAGGATGTCGCGCCAGCCGATGATGCCGCGCGCCCACGCCTCGCGCCCCACGTGGAACACGCTCGTGCCGTGCATGAGGGTGTTGTCGACGTCGAAGAACGCGATCACGGGGCGCGCGCTCGGGTTCGACGTGGTGGGAGCCTCGGGCATGACCCCCATAGTCTAGGTGTGTGCCCGCACCCCGCCTCACCCTGCTCGGCAAACCGGGGTGCCATCTGTGCGACGACGCGCGCGCGATCGCCCTCGAGGTGGCGGGCGAGCGGGGGCTCGAGCTCGAGGAGCGCAGCATCCTCGACGACCCGGAGCTGCTCGACCGCTACGCCGAGGAGATCCCGGTGCTGCTGATCGACGACCGGGTGCACACGATCTGGCGCATCGACCCGCAGCGCCTGCGGCGGGCACTCGACGAGAGGGAGGAGACGGCATGATCCGTCACATCGTCAGCTGGAAGCTCGCGGCCGAGGATGCGGCCCAGCGCGAGGCGGACGCCGCAGGCATCCGTTCGCGTCTCGAGGCGCTGCGCGGCGTCGTGCCGGCCGAGCGCATCGACGTCGGCGTGGACCTCGGCGCCACGGAGGGCAACTGGCACGTCGTGCTCGACTCCGACTTCGCCACGGAGGCGGACCTCGCCGCCTACCAGACGCATCCGCAGCACGTGGAGGCGGCCGCGTTCATCCGCTCGGTCGTGGCGGCGCGCAGCTGCGTCGACTTCGCGCTCTGACGGGCGGCCTTACGGCGTGAGGCGGTTCGGCCCGCGGAAGAGGTAGGTGACCTCGCGGATCGAGGGCTGGTGCAGCAGCAGCATGATGACGCGGCTGAGGCCCATGCCGAAGCCGCCGTGGGGCGGCACGCCGTAGCGGAAGAAGTCGAGGTAGAAGCCGAGCTCCTCGGGGTCGAGGCCCTTCTCCTTGGCCTGCTCGACGAGCACCTCGACGCGGTGCTCGCGCTGGGCGCCCGTGGAGATCTCGGTGCCGTTGAACAGCAGGTCGTAGCTGTTGGTGAGGCCCGCGTCGCCCTCGTGGCGCATGTGGTAGAAGGGCCGGATGTTGGTGGCGTAGTCGGTGACGAACACGAACTCGTGGCCGTACTGCTCCTTCACGTACTCCGACAGGCGGCGCTCGCCCTCGGGGTCGAGGTCGCCGTCGGCGCGCGGCACCGTGTAGCCGCGTGAGGCGAGGATGCTGTGCGCCTCGGCGAGCGGGATGCGCGGGAACGGGGTGGTCGGCACGGTCACCTCGACGCCGAACGCGGCCTCGATCTCGGCGCCGTGCTTCTCCTTGACGGCGCTGAGGCCCGCGGTGAGGAGGGCCTCGTGCATGGCCATGACGTCCTCGTGGCTGGTGACCCAGCTCATCTCGGCGTCGACCGAGATGAACTCGGTCGCGTGGCGGGAGGTGAAGCTCGGGTCGGCGCGGAAGGCGGGCGCCACCTCGAAGACCTTGCCGAAGCCGGCAGGCTGGGCCATCTGCTTGAAGAACTGCGGGCTCTGGGCGAGGTAGGCCTTCGTCTCGAAGTACTCCACCTCGAACAGCTCGGCGCGGCTCTCGGATGCGGACGCCATGAGCTTGGGCGTGTGGATCTCGATGAAGTCGTTCTCGACCCACCACGTGCGCAGCGCGTGCAGGAAGGTGGTCTGCACGCGGAAGATGAGGTTCTGCTCGGGGCGGCGCAGGTCGAGGAAGCGCCAGTCGAGGCGCTTGTCGATGGAGGAGTCGTCGGCGATCGGGATGTCGAGGGCGGCGGATGCGACATCCAGTTCGCCGATCTTCACCTCGAGCCCGCCGAGCTTGACGCGCTCGTCGTGCTTGAGCTCGCCGGCGACCGTCAGGAAGCTGCCGTGGGTGAGGCCGGAGATCGCGGTGGCGATGGGGTCGCTGCCGGGCTCGTCGACATCCGTGCGGGGGTGGACGAGCTGCACCGCGCCGGTCTCGTCGCGCAGCACGATGAACTGCACCTTCTTCTGATCGCGCACCGTCTCGACCCAGCCGGAGACGCTGACGGGGCCGTCGGATGCGGCGGCGAGGTTCTTGACGAGGGTGCGTGCGGTCACAGGCACCGAGTCTATCCGGGCCTCCCGGCGCGCCCGCGCGCCCTGACCCATCTCCGCTGACTGGTCGGTAAATCCCGTTATTCGGCACGAATAACGGGATTTACCGACCAGTCAGCGGAGGAGGCTTGACAGCCACTTCGTTCTTTGCTTTATTTACTCGTGAATTAACCAGCCGCAGAGGACCGACGATGATCCGACCGACAGCCCGCACCGACGTCAACCGTTCGGCGGTGCTCGCCCACCTGGGCGCCCAGGGCCCGAGCTCGCGCGCTGAACTCGCCCGCGTGCTCGGGGTGTCGCCGGCCCTCATGACCCAGCTCACCAAGGAGCTGCTCGCCGACGGCCTCGTCGTCGAGCTCGACCACGAGCCCTCGCAGGGCGGCCGACCCGCGCGCCGCCTCGGCCTGGCCCAGCGCGGCGGCTCCGCGATCGGCGTCAAGGTCGCATCCGACCACGTCGCCTTCGTCGAGGTCGCCCTCGACGGCTCGGTGCTGCGCTCCGCGAGCGAGCCCTTCGACGCATCCGCGAGCACCCTCCTCGCCGACCTCACCGCGCTGCTCGAGCGTTTCATCGCCGGAAGCACGGGCGGCCGGCTGCTCGGCGTCGGCGTCGGCGTGCCCGGCTCGGTCGACCGGCAGGGCGACGGCGTCGTCGTCTCGCCCCAGCTGGGCTGGAACGCGACCCCCCTCGGCGAGACCCTCCGTCGCGCGCTGCGCCTTCCGGTGCTCGTCGAGAACAACGTCAACGCCCTCGCCATGGCCGAGCGCCTCTACGGCACCGGGCGTCGACACGACAGCTTCCTCGTCGTCACGATCGGAACCGGAGTGGGCGCCGGGGTCGTGGTCGACGGGGTCGTACTCCGCGGTGCCGCGGGCGGCTCGGGCGAGATCGGCCACACGCCGGTGCTCGAGGACGGCCCGCTGTGCATGTGCGGCAACCACGGATGCCTCGAAGCCCTGGTCGGGGAGGCCGCCCTCGTGCGCGCGGCCCGCGAGCGCGGCATCGTCGGCGAGACCGCGGGGATGGCGGCACTCCGCGCCGCGGCCGACTCGGGCGACCCGGCGGCATCCGCCCTGTTCGGCGAGGCCGGGCACCTGCTCGGCCGCACCCTCGCGGGGCTCGTGCACACGCTCGACCCGGAGGTCGTCATCCTGCTCGGCGAGGGGACCGCGGCCTGGCCGCACTGGGCCCTCGGCTTCGAGCCCGCCTTCCGCTCCTCGCTGCTGCCCGCCCGCCGCGGCGTCGGCGTGGTCGTCGAGAGCTGGCAGGACGAGAGCTGGGCGCAGGGTGCCGCGGCGCTCGTGCTCGCGACCCCGTTCGACGCGGATGGCGTGGCCGGCGAGCAGGGGCGCCTCGTGCGCGAGCGGCTGACGGCGGGTGCCGACGCGGGAGACGCGGGCGCGCGATGAGCAGCGCCGGCCTCGAACCCTCGGTCGCGGTGCGGCCGCCGACGCCGCGACCGGCCCGCCGCCCGGCGCACCGCATCCGTTACGCACTCGTCGTGCTCGCGTTCCTGCTGCCGAGCGCGATCCCGCTCACCATGTTCGTGCTCGTGCCGATGGTGAGCGCCGCGTGGGTGAGCCTCACCGAGTGGAACCTGCTCTCGCCCGCGACCTTCGTGGGCTTCGACAACTACGCGAAGCTGCTGGCCGACCCGAAGACCGGCGCGATCTTCCTGCACACGCTGTACTACATCGTCGGCTACCTGCCGATCGTCTACGTGGGCGGCCTCGCGCTCGCGCTGGCCCTCAACGCGAAGCTGAAGGGCCGCGCGCTGCTGCGCGGCATCTACTTCCTGCCGGTCGTCACGAGCTGGATCGTGGTGGCGCTCGTCTGGCGCTGGCTGCTGAACCCCTCCTCGGGCGTGGTCAACGTGGCGCTCGGCTGGGTCGGCATCGACGGCCCCGGATGGTGGACCGACCCCGCCTGGGCGATGCCGTCGATCATCCTCGCCTCGGCGTGGAAGGACCTCGGCTTCGTGATGATCATCCTGCTCGCGGGACTCCAGGCGATCGACACCGAGCTGCTCGACGCCGCCCGCGTCGACGGCGCCGGATGGTGGCGTCGCCTGTTCTCGGTGGTGCTGCCGCTGCTGAGCCCCAGCACCTTCTTCGTGATCGTCATCTCGCTCATCAACGGCTTCCAGGTCTTCGACCAGGTGTACGCGATGACGGGCGGCGGCCCCGGTGGCGCCACCCAGGTGGTGGTGCAGCAGGTGTACGACCTGACGTTCCGCTACGGGGCCGCGGGAGAGGCATCCGCACTCAGCTGGATGCTGTTCGTCGTCGTGCTCGCCGTGACCGTCGTGCAGATCGTCGGGCAGAAGCGGTGGGTGAACTATGGCTGACACGGCCGCGCGCGCCACCCGGCGGGAGCTCACCACCTCGGTCGTGCTCCACGTCGTGGTGATCGTCGGCGCGCTCGTGATGTTCTTCCCGTTCCTCTGGACGATCATCACCTCGATCACGCCCGGCGCGGGCCTCACGCTCACGCCCGCGCTCATCCCCGAGGACCCGTCGCTCGAGGCCTACCGTCGGCTCTTCGCCGAGCGGCCGTTCGGCCGCATCATGCTTAACAGCATCGGCCTCGCCGCCGTGACGACCCTCGCGCAGCTGTTCACGAGCGCGACCGCCGCGTACGCGTTCAGCCGCCTGCCGTTCCGGGGACGCGGGGTCGTGTTCGCCGTGTACCTCGCGACCATGATGATCCCGCTGCAGGTGCTCATCGTGCCCCTGTTCGTGGAGCTCAAGACCCTCGGCCTCATCGACAGCTACCTGGGCGCGCTGCTGCCGACCTTCGCGAGCGCGTTCGGCATCTTCCTGCTGCGGCAGGCCGTCAACCAGGTGCCGCGCGAGCTCGACGAGGCCGCGACCCTCGACGGTGCCGGGCACTTCCGGATCTTCTGGCAGGTGGTCCTGCCCAACATCCGCCCCGCGCTCGCCACCCTCACCGTCTTCGCGTTCATGGGCAGCTGGAACAGCTTCCTGTGGCCGCTCGTCGTGCTGCGCTCGCCCGAGCTGCAGACCCTGCCCGTCGCGCTCGCGGGGCTGCAGGGGCAGTACACGACCCAGTGGGACATCGTCATGGCCGGTTCGGTCGTGAGCGTCCTTCCCATGCTCGCCCTGTACGTCTTCGCCCAGAAGTACGTCATCCAGGGCGTCGCCAGCTCCGGGATCAAATGACCCCGAGTCGCCCACATCACCCGCAATCACATCCACAGAAGGAGAACGGCACATGAAGCGCCTCCCCCTCGCAGCCGTCGGCATCGCCGCCGTCGGCGCGCTCGCCCTCACGGCTTGCACGACCCCGGATGCCGGAGATGGCACCGCCGACCCGGTCACCATCACGTACACGAACTTCATCTCGAACGGCGGCAACGAGGACAACCTCGCCACGATCGTCGAAGCCTTCGAGGACGCCAACCCCGGCATCAAGGTCGACGTGACGACGCTGCCCTACGGCGACTACTTCACGGCGCTGCAGACCGACCTCACCGCCGGCACGCAGAGCGACGTGTTCGACATCGAGTTCGCCAACTACGCCGAGTTCCAGGCGAACGGGGTGCTCGCCCCGATCACCGCATCCGACCCGGCCGGCTACCGTCCGTCGGTGCTCGAGGCCTACCAGACCGACGGCACCCAGTACGCGCTGCCGAGCTCGTTCTCGGATGTGGTGCTCTACTACAACAAGGACCTGTTCGACGCGGCGGGGCTCGACTACCCGAGCTCCGACTGGACCTGGGCGGATGAGAAGGCCGCCGCCGAGAAGATCACCGACCAGGCCGCAGGAGTCTGGGGCGACCACCAGCCGGTGAGCTTCCACGAGTTCTACAAGGTGCTCGCCCAGAACGGGGCGTCGTTCCTCAACGCCGACGGCACCGCGGTGGCGTTCAACACCCCGGCGGGCATCGAGGCGGCGAAGTGGCTCGTCGAGAAGAGCGGCACCGTGATGCCGACCATCGAGCAGGGTCAGGGAACCCCCGACTTCGACACGAACCTGTTCAAGGAGGGCAAGCTCGGCATGCTGCACACCGGCATCTGGGTGTTCGGCGCCGTCGCCGACGTGCCCTTCGGCTGGGACATCGCCGTCGAGCCGGGGAACACCCACGCCGCGAGCGCTGTGTTCTCGAACGCGGTGGGCGTGAGCGCCAACTCCGCGCACATCGCGGAGGCCACCAAGTGGGCCGAGTTCCTCACCTCCTCGGACACGATGATCGACGTGCGTCTCGACAACGGCTGGGAGCTGCCCGCGATCTCGGACCAGGCCAAGCTCGCCACCTACCTCGAGAAGGGCGACCCGGCCAACCGTCAGGCCGTCTTCGACGCGCTCGACGGCATCGCGCTGCCGCCGGTCGTGTCCCAGGGGCAGACCGAGATGCAGGACATCATCACCGAGGAGCTCGTGGAGGCCCAGGCCGGTCGTAAGACGGTCGAGGACGCCCTCGCGAGCGCCGAGGAGCGCATCAACGCCGTGATCGGCTGACGCCGATCGCACGTCCGGGGCGCGGGCACTCCGCGCCCCGGACGCACCCTGCCCACCGCCGACGCGCCCACCCGTCCTGAGGACTCCGCACCATGACTTCCCTCCCCGTGCCCGCCGACCGCGAGGCGCTCGCCGCCGTCGCCCTCGAGGGCCGCGCGCTCATCCGCTCCCTGCAGGATGCGGGTGGCGCCTACCCGGCGAGCCCCACCTTCTCGGCCTACCGCGGCTACTCGTGGTTCCGTGACGGGGCCTTCATCGCCGACGCGATGTCGGCGGGCGGTGACGCCGCATCCGCCGAGGCGTTCTTCGGCTGGTGCGCCCGCGTCGTGCTCGACCGCCGCGAGCAGGTCGCCCGGATCGTGGCCGCGGCCGCCGCGGGCGAGCCCGTGCCCGACCGCGAGATGCTGCCGACCCGCTTCGCCTTCGACGGCCGCGACGGCGACGACGAGTGGTGGGACTTCCAGCTCGACGGCTACGGCACCTGGCTCTGGGCCGTGGGCGAGCACGTCACCCGCCACGGCGGCGACGGCGCGGCGTGGGCGGATGCCGTCGCGGTGACGGTCGACTACCTCGCCTCGTCGTGGCGCCGCCCCTGCTACGACTGGTGGGAGGAGCACGTGGAGGAGGTGCACGTCTCGACGCTCGGCTGCGTCCTCGCGGGGCTGCGGGCCGCATCCGCCCTGCCTGCGCTTGCCGCTGGGCCCCGCGCGCTCGCGACCACCACGGCCGACGAGGTCGAGCGGATGCTGCGCGCGTCGGGCGCCGCGGGCGGTCACCTCGTGAAGTGGCTCGGTACGACGGCGGTGGATGCGAGCCTCGCCTCACTCGTCGCCCCGCTCGGGGCGGTGGACCCGCACGAGCCGCTCGCGGCGGCGACCCTCGCCGCGCTCGACGCGCAGCTCGTGGTCGACGGCGGCACGCACCGCTTCCTGGCCGACACGTACTTCGGCGGTGGCCAGTGGCCCCTTCTCAGCTGCTTCCTCGGCCTCGCCTGGGCGCGGGCCGGGCGGCCGGAACGCTCCCTCGAGCTGCTGCGCTGGGCGGCATCCACGGCCCACGACGGCGGCATGCCCGAGCAGGTGGACCGCCACCTGCTCGACCCGTCGTTCGTCGACGAGTGGGTCGAGCGCTGGGGGCCGAGCGCGGACCCGCTGCTGTGGTCGTCCGCCATGTTCCTGCGCCTCGCCGTCGAGCTCGGAATCGTGGAGCCGTGATCCGGCACCGGCCCGCAGGCAGCGGGCATCCGTACTCCGCCGACACCGAGCAGCGTTCGCCCGTCGACCCCGTCGCGGGGGAGCCGCTGCTGCTCGGTGCGCGCAGCTCGGCCGACGTCACGGACGTCGTGCTCGAGTGGAGCCGCGACGGCGTGCCCCAGCCCGAGATCGCCCTCGAGCGGGTGCCGCGCAACTCGCGGGGCCAGCTCGTCGACGGCGGTCACCTCGCCTCCGCCCAGGCGCGTCTGGCCCGCAGCGCCGGAGGATGGCGCACGCGCCTCGACGGCCTCGGCGCGGGCGAGCGCCTGCGCTACCGCTTCGCAGCATCCGGCGACCGCGGCGTGCAACGCACGCGCTGGTTCGAGACGGATGTCGCGGGCTGGGTCGACGGTGCGCCCGCTCTCGCCGAGCACGGGCGGGCACGGGTCGTGCCGGGAACCGTGTCGCGTCTGGTCGCCGGGGACCGCACCCTCCGCATCCGCTTCGCCCTGCCGCTGGCGCCGGGGGAGCGCGTCGCCGGGTTCGGTGAGCGCTACGACGCGCTCGATCAGCGCGGCACGCTTCTCGACTCCGTCGTCTTCGAGCAGTACAAGAACCAGGGCCGCGAGCGGCGCACCTATCTGCCGATGCCGTTCGCGCACGTGGTGGGCGGTGGAGGCTGGGGCTTCCATGTGCGCACCTCGCGGCGCGTGTGGTTCGACGTGGGTGCGTCGAGCGCAGAGCTGCTGTGGGTGGAGGCCGAGACGGGGGAGTCGGGCGAGCTCGACCTCGCCCTCTACGACGGCACCCCGCGGGAGGTGCTGGCCGCCTTCCTCGACGAGGCGGGCCGTGCCGCCGAGCTGCCCGGGTGGGTGTTCCGACTGTGGGCGAGCGGCAACGAGTGGAACACGCAGGCGGAGGTCATGCGGCAGCTCGACGCGCACCGCGACCACGACATCCCGGTGGGCTCGGTCGTGATCGAGGCGTGGAGCGACGAGAGCACCTTCACGACGTGGCGTGATGCGCGCGCGTCGGTGGTCGACGGGGCTCTCCCGCGACGGCTCGCCGACTTCGACTTCCCCGCGGAGGGCGCCTGGCCCGACCCGAAGGGCATGGCGGATGAGATGCACGCGCGCGGCGTGAAGCTGCACCTGTGGCAGATCCCGCTCGTGAAGATGCGCCCGCATCCGGCCGGACAGCTCGCGGCGGATGCCGAGGCCGCGATCCGCGACGGCGTGCTGATCCGCGAGGAGGCACCCGACGGCACGCTGCGCCCGTACCGTAACCGGGGTTGGTGGTTCCCGCTCGGGCTCATGCCCGACCTCACCGACGAGCGCGCCGCGCGCTGGTGGACCGAGAAGCGCCGGTACCTCGTGGAGGAGATCGGCGTCGACGGCTTCAAGACAGACGGCGGCGAGCACGCCTGGGGCCGCGAGCTCGTCTACCTCGATGGGCGCCGTGGCGACGAGAAGAACAACACCTTCCCCGTGCACTACGCGAAGGCCTACGGGGACCTGCTGCGCCGCATGGGCAAGGCGCCCGTCACCTTCAGCCGTGCCGGGTTCACCGGCAGCCAGGCGCACGGTGCGTTCTGGGCGGGCGACGAGAACTCGACGTGGGAGGCGTTCCGCTGGTCGCTGTTCGCGGGGCTGAACGCGGCGGCATCCGGCATCGTCTACTGGGGCTGGGACCTCGCCGGATTCAGCGGCGACGTGCCCACCGCCGAGCTCTACCTGCGCTCGGCCGCGGCCGCCGCGTTCGTGCCGATCATGCAGTACCACTCCGAGTTCAACCACCACCGCACCCCCTCGCGTGACCGCACCCCGTGGAACATCGCCGAGCGCACGGGGGATGCGCGCGTCATCCCGGTGTTCCGCCGGCTCGCGCAGCTGCGCGAGCGGCTCGTGCCCTACCTGACCGAGGAGGCGCGGCGGGTCGTGGCGGCGGGGGAGCCGCTCATGCGGCCGCTGTTCTTCGACGCACCGGATGCGGCGGAGGCGTTCGCGCATCCGTTCCAGTGGATGCTGGGCGACGAGCTGCTCGTGGCGCCCGTGGTGGAGGAGGGCGCGGGCGCCGTGCGGGCCTGGCTGCCCGACGGCGAGTGGGTGGATGCGTTCCGCGGCACCCGGCACCCTGGCGGCGTCGTGGAGCGCGAGGTGCCCCTCGACGAGACCGCCGTCTGGATCCGGGCCTCCGCGGCCGAGCGGCTCGCGCCGCTCTTCCGCCCCTGACCCATCTCCGCTGACTGGTCGGTAAATCCCGTTATTCGGTACGAATAACGGGATTTACCGACCAGTCAGCGGAGTAGGCCCGGGGGGCGGAGCCCCGGGAGGCGTGCCCTCGTAGACTGGGGCGATGCCGGCCGACCTCGTTCATCTCGTGCGCCACGGCGAGGTCGAGAACCCCACGCGCGTGCTCTACGGCCGCCTCCCCGGCTTCGGCCTGAGCGCGCTCGGCCACCGGATGGCGGAGCTCGCCGCGGCATCCCTCGAGGGGCGACCCATCGCATCCCTCACCGCGAGCCCCCTGCAGCGCACGCGCGAGTCGGCGGCCCCCTGGGCCGCCCGCTTCGGCCTCGAGGCGCAGCTCGACGAGCGGCTCATCGAGCCCGCCAACCGCTTCGAGGGCACCAACGTGCGCCGCGGCCTCAAGGACCCCCGCAACTGGCCCTACCTCGTGGGCCCCTGGCGGCCCACCTGGGGCGAGGCGTTCACGAGCATCCGCGCCCGGATGATGGCCGCGGTCGCCGACGCGCACGCCGGCATCGACGGCGGCGAGGCCGTGCTCGTCACCCACCAGCTGCCGATCTGGATGGTGGCCCGCACCGTCGCCCGCAGGCCGCTCGCGCACGACCCGCGCGCCCGCCGCTGCTCGCTCTCGAGCATCACGACCCTCGCCCTCCGCGACGGCGCCTTCGTCGAGGTGGACTATCAGGAACCTGCGGCAGAGTTGCTCACGCAGTCCATCGACCTGGGAGCCGTGTGATCACCCGAGAGTCCCGCCGCATCGGCGTGCGCCTCGCCGTGCCCGCCGTGCTCCTCGCGACCCTGCTCGCCGGCTGCGCCGAGCAGCCCGGCAACCTCTCCGACGTCTACGAGAACAGCTCCCAGGACGGCTACGTCTCGCGCGACGGGCGCATCGTGCAGCCCCCCGCATCCGACCGCGGCGAGCCGATCGCCTTCTCGGGCGAGCTCGACACGGGCGACGCCTTCGACTCCGCGGATGTCGCGGGCCAGGTCGTCATCGTCAACTTCTGGTACGCCAGCTGCCCGCCCTGCCGCGAGGAGGCCCCCGACCTCGAGCGGCTACGTGCGCAGTTCGCCGGCGACGACGTCGTCATGCTCGGCGTCAACGTGAGCGACACCGCGGATGTCGCCCGCGGCTTCGCGGAGAAGAACGGCCTCGGCTACCCCTCGATCGTCGACGCGGGCGACAACGCCGTGCAGCTCGCGTTCGCGGCGGGCGAGCTGCCCCCGAACTCGGTGCCGACGACCCTCGTGCTCGACCGGCAGGGCCGGGTGGCCACCCGCATCAGCGGCCTCATCCAGGACCCGGGCATCATCGCCGAGATCGTCGACGAGCTGCTCGCCGAGACCGCGTGATGGACCCGGGCGAGATCGTCGTCTCCGGCGGGCTGTGGTTCGCCGTGCCGATCGCGCTCGCCGCGGGCCTCATGTCGTTCCTCTCGCCGTGCGTGCTGCCCCTCGTGCCGGGCTACCTCGGCTACGTCTCGGGCGTCGCCCGGGGGGCGAAGCGCACCAGGCGCCGGATGACGGCGGGCGCCCTGCTCTTCGTCGCCGGCTTCTCGCTCGTCTTCCTCGCCGTGTTCGTGCTCGCCGGCACCGCGGGCCGCTTCCTGCTGCAGTACGGCGACCTCCTCATGCGCGTCGGCGGGGTCATCATCATCGTGCTCGGCCTCGTGTTCATCGGCCAGGTGACGGTGCTGCAGCGTCAGGTGAAGCCCGCCTGGCAGCCGCGCACGGGCCTCATCGGCGCGCCCCTGCTCGGCATCGTCTTCGCGCTCGGCTGGACGCCCTGCATCAGCCCCACCCTCACCGCGGTCGGCTTCCTCGCCGGCTACGGCGGCGACCCGTGGCGCGCCGTGCTGCTGGGCCTGGCCTACTGCGTCGGCCTCGGGGTGCCGTTCGTGCTCGTCGCGCTCGGCTTCGGCTGGGTCGGGTCGAGCCTCGGCTGGGTGCGCCGCCACATCCGCGGCGTCAACATCGCGGGCGGCGTGCTGCTCATCATCATCGGGGTGCTCCTGGTCACGGGACTGTGGGGCGTCATCATGTCGCGACTGGGGGCGGTGATCGGTGGTTTCAGCACGCCGCTCTGAGGCGACGGGCCACGCGGAGCGTTCGAGCGATCCGCTGCGCCCCGCCGACCACGTCGACGCCGCGCCCGCGGCGACGGATGCGGGCCTCGCCCAGCCGAGGCTCGGCCCCGTCGGCTACCTGCGCTTCTTCTGGCGCCAGCTGACGAGCATGCGCACGGCCCTCGTGCTGCTGCTGCTGCTCGCGCTCGCCGCGGTGCCCGGCTCGCTCGTGCCGCAGCGCAGCTCCGACCCGAACGGCGTGCTGCAGTACGAGCAGCAGAACCCCGACACCTTCCCCGTGCTCGACGCGCTCGGGGTCTTCTCGACCTTCGAGACCCCGTGGTTCTCGGCCATCTACCTGCTGCTGTTCATCTCGCTCGTCGGCTGCATCCTGCCGCGCGCCAAGCACCACCTCGACGCCCTGCGCGCCCGCCCGCCGAAGACCCCCGCGCGGCTGGCGCGGCTGGTCGGCTTCACCGAGCAGGGCGCCGCGACGGATGCCGGGACCGCGATCGAGGAGGCCCGCAGCGTGCTGCGCGCGGCCGGCTACCGCACCGAGCGCTACCCGGGCGAGGGCACCGACTCGGTCTCCGCCGAGCGCGGCTACCTGCGCGAGACCGGCAACCTGATCTTCCACACCGCGCTCGTCGGCATCCTCATCACGGTCGGCATCGGCGGCGGCTTCGGCTACAGCGGCCAGCGGGTCATCATCCAGAACACGACCTTCACCAACTCGCCGCTCAGCTACGACTCGTTCACCGGCGGCCGCTTCCACACAGACGACGACCTGGCGCCGTTCTCGGTGCGCCTCGACGGCTTCGACGGCGACTACGAGCTGAACCCCGCATCCGGGGCCTTCCAGCCGGTCGACTTCACGGCCCACCTCTCGACCCGCGTGCCGGGCGGCGACTGGACCGAGGCCGACCTGAAGGTCAACGCCCCGGTCGAGCTCGGCGGCACCAAGATGTACCTGCTCGGCAACGGCTACGCGCCCGTCGTCACGGTGCGGGCCCCGGATGGCACGGTCGCCTACTCGGGTGCTGTCGCGTTCCCCGCACAGGACGCCAACCTGATGAGCCGCGGCGTCATCAAGGTGCCCGACGGGCTCGAGCGCCAGCTCGGCCTCATGGGCTTCTTCTACCCCGACCCGGTCGAGCGCCTCGACGGCACCTACATGTCGGTGTCGCCCTACGAGGGCGCCTCGAGCCTGCTGACCCTCAACGTCTACGCGGGCGACCTGGGGCTCGACGAGGGGGTCAGCGTCAACGCGTACTCGCTCGACATCGACGACCTCGAGCTGCTCGCGGGCCCCAAGGCGCCGGTCAAGTCGCTGCAGCTCGCGCGCGGCGAGACCGTCGAGCTGCCCGACGGACTCGGCACGATCGAGTTCACGGCGCTCAAGCGCTTCGTGAGCGTCGAGTTCCACCACGACATCACCGAGGGCTGGGTGCTCACCTTCGCGCTGCTGATCCTCGGCGGGCTGCTCGTGAGCCTGTTCGTGCCGCGGCGCCGGATGTGGGTCAAGGCGACCCCGGACGGCGACGGGGTGCGCCTCGAGTACGCGGGCCTCGCCCGCGGCGAGGACCCGACCCTCGCCGCCGCCGTGGCCGACATCGCCCGCCGCCACGCCGAGAGGCTCGAACGTAGGATGAACCCGTGACCACCGAGACCCTCGCCGCCTACTCGCTGCTCGCCGTGTACTCGGCGGCGGCGGTCTACGTGCTCGCGTTCGTCGCCTACGTCCTCGAGCTGTCGCGCCGCACGAGCGAGACCCTCGCCGCGCAGCCGGGTGCCGCATCCGTATCCGCGCCGGTGCTCAACCGGAGCACCGCCTCGGCAGTGAACGGGGGCACCGCGGTGCTCGTGCCGCCCGCCCCGCCGCGTGCCGCATCCGCCGCGCCTCAGCCCGGCCGTGCCGCGCGGGTCGCGTTCGCGCTCACGGTGCTCGGCTTCGTCATCCACGTGGCGGCGCTCGTGCTGCGCGGCGTCGCGGCGGCCCGCGCGCCGTGGGCGAACATGTTCGAGTTCGCGATCACGGGCACCGCCGTCATGGTCGGCGTCTACCTCGTGGTGACGATCTTCCGCAACGTGCGCTTCGTCGGCGCCTACGTCACGGGCCTCGTCGCGCTGCTGCTCATGCTCGCCTCGCTCAACGTCTACGTCGACGTCGTGCCGCTTCCGCCGCCGCTGCAGTCCGGCTGGCTCATCGTGCACGTCTTCGTCGCCATCCTCGGCACGGGCTTCTTCTCGCTCGGCGCGGGCCTCTCGATCGCGCAGCTGCTGCAGGCGCGCCGCGAGGCGACCGGCAGCGACACCCCCCGCTTCCTGCGCCACTTCCCGGGCTCCGAGGCGCTCGAGAACATCGCGTACCGCGTCAACGTGATCGGCTTCGCGTTCTGGACCTTCACCCTCATCGCCGGCGCCATCTGGGCCGAGCACGCCTGGGGCCGCTACTGGGGCTGGGACACCAAGGAGGTGTGGACGTTCATCATCTGGGTCGTCTACGCCGGCTACATCCACGCGCGGGCGACCCGCGGATGGCGCGGCAACCCCTCGGCGTGGCTCGCGATCGTGGGCTTCGGCTCGGTCATGTTCAACTTCACGGTCGTGAACCTGTTCTTCAAGGGCATGCACAGCTACTCCGGGCTCGACTGAGCCCGGGCCGACAGCTCAGGCGGTTGAGGAGCCGCGCAGCGGCGTCTCGAAACCACCGTCACCCGGCACTGCGTGAGCCTGTCGGAGGGCCGTGACTTCGAGACGCGGGCTGCGCCCGCTCCTCAGCCCCCTCATCCGCTCACGGCAGCAACTCCCACGCACGGCGCAGGCGCTCGTGCCACCAGGCGACGTGCTCGGGCGGTGCCGCGTGCTGCCGCAGCAGCGCGGCATCCGGTTCCACGGGGCGCACGGGGATGCTGCCGCCCGACGGCACGAGCGGTTCGCGCGTGACGTCGGCCGCGAGCAGGGCCGCGGTGCCGAGGCCGCAGTCGTAGTCCAGCTCGGGAAGCGCCGCCGCGAGCCGCGCCCCCATCGCGAGACCCACCGAGGTGTCGATCGCGCTCGAGACGACGGCGGGCAGCCCCGCCTCGGCCACGATCTGCAGCGCCCGCGCCACCCCGCCGAGCGGCTGCACCTTCACGACGATGAGGTCGGCGGCGCCCGCGCGGGCAACCGCGAGCGGGTCCTCGGCCTTGCGCACGCTCTCGTCGGCGGCGATCGGCAGGTCCCAGTCGTGCAGCCGCTCGCGCAGCTCGGCGAGCTCGGCGATCGTCGCGCACGGCTGCTCGAGGTACTCGAGGTCGAAGGGCGCGAGCGCGTGCGCGGCGCGCTCCGCCTGGTCGATCGTCCAGCCCGCGTTCGCGTCGACCCGGATGCGGCCCTCCGGCCCCAGGATGCGGCGCACCTCGCGCACCCGGGCGACGTCGTCGGCGAGGGTCTCCGCGGCATCCGCGACCTTCACCTTGACGGTGCGCACGCCGTCGTAGCGCGCGAGCACCCCGGCGATGCGGTCGACCGGAACCGTGGGGAGGGTGCCGTTGACCGGGATCGCGTCGCGGTGCACGGGGGTCGGCCCACCCCACGCCGCCTCGATCGCGGCGGCGAGCCAGGCGGATGCCTCGGCATCCGGGTATTCGAGGAACGGCGAGAACTCGCCCCACCCGGAGGGGCCGTGCAGCAGCAGCGCCTCGCGCTCGGTCACGCCGCGGAACCGGGTGACCATCGGCAGCCGCACGACGTGGGCGTCCGCCAGCAGTTGCTCGGGGTCGGGTCTCACGCCCTCATCATCTCGCGAGCGCTACCCGTTTCGGCGAGCGCTACCCGTAGACCGGTAGCGCTCGCCGAAACGGGTAGCGCTCGCGGAAACGGGGGCGGGGGTGGGGGCGGGGCCGCGGCATAGGGTTGAGGCGTGACGGATGGGATGGCTGCGGGGCACGGACCAGAACTGGCTGCGCCCGCTTTTGCGCCGGTCGCACCCACCGTCGCGCCCGTCGCCGAGCCGTGGCCGATGCCGGTCGAGGCGGCGCCCGTCGCGCCCGTCGCGACTCCGGATGCCGCCCCCCGCCGCCGCGGACCCTGGGTCGGCGTGCTGGCGCTGACCCTCGCGGTCGTGATGGTGCTCGTCTGGGCGCTCGCGCTTTCGCTCGCATCCGCCGCCGCGCCCGAGCCCGCCACGTGGCTCGCGATCGCGGCCGACGTGCTGAGCGTCGTCGCCGTCGCCCTCGGGATCGTCGCCGTGATCGTGGCGCGCGGCCGCGCGGCCGGCGTCGTCGCGATCGTCGTCGGCATCCTGCTCAACCCGGTCGTGCTGCTGCACGGCCTCACCTGGATCGGAGCACTGTGACCGTCTCGGAGCTGTTCGACGCGGAGGTCTGGCGCGAGGTGCCGGGCTTCGAGGGACTCACCGACGTCACCTACCACCTCGACGTCTCGGGGCGCATCGCGCGCGTCGCCTTCGACCGGCCCGAGGTGCGCAACGCCTTCCGGCCGCAGACGGTCGACGAGCTCGCCCGCGCCCTCGACGACGCGCGGCAGAACCCGCGGGTGGGTGTCGTGCTGCTCACGGGCAACGGCCCGAGCCCGAAGGACGGCGGGTGGGCGTTCAGCTCCGGCGGCGACCAGCGCATCCGGGGGCGGGCGGGGTACGAGTATCGCGGGCCGGGTTTCGATACGCCGCCGGAGGCGGCTACTCAACCGGCGGGGTCTGCGCCGGAGGCGGCTACTCGACCGGCGGGGTCTGCGCCGGAGGCGGCGGCTCGACCGGTTGCACCCGCCGGCCGCCTGCACATCCTCGAGGTGCAGCGCCTCATCCGCTTCATGCCGAAGGTCGTCATCGCGCTCGTTCCCGGCTGGGCGGCGGGCGGCGGCCACTCGCTGCACGTCGTGTGCGACCTCACGATCGCGAGCCGCGAGCACGCGCGCTTCAAGCAGACGGATGCCGACGTCGGCTCCTTCGACGCCGGCTACGGCAGCGCGTACTTCGCCCGGCAGGTGGGCCAGAAGTTCGCGCGCGAGGTGTTCTTCCTCGCCGACGAGTACGACGCCGAGCGCGCCCACGAGATGGGGGCGGTGAACGCGGTCGTTCCGCACGCCGAGCTCGAGCGCACGGGCCTCGCCTGGGCCGAGACGATCCTCGGCAAGAGCCCCACCGCGATCCGCATGCTCAAGTTCGCCATGAACGCGGTCGACGACGGGATGGTCGGCCAGCAGGTGTTCGCGGGCGAGGCGACCCGGCTCGCCTACGGCACCGACGAGGCCGCCGAGGGTCGCGACGCGTTCCTCGAGAAGCGCGACCCCGACTGGGGCCCCTACCCCTGGCATTTCTGAGATGAGAGCGCTCGTCACGGTCGAGGCCGCCGACGGCGCGGATGCCGTGCTCGCGGCGCTGCGGGACGCACTCGCGGGCGGCCCCGCGGTGTTCGTCTCCTCGGGCGCGGCGGGGGCGGATGCGTCGCCCCCGCCCGCCCGGGTGGCCCAGCACATCGGCCTCGTGGTCGAGACGAGCGGCACGACCGGCCGGCCCAAGCGCGTCGCGCTGCCGACGGATGCCGTGCTCGCCTCCGCCGCGGGCAGCGAGTCCGCGCTCGGCGGCCCCGCGCAGTGGGTGCTCGCGCTGCCCGTGCACTACATCGCGGGCCTCAACGTGCTCACGCGCTCGCTCGCGGCCGGCACGATTCCCGTGCCCGTCGACGGGGCCCACTTCACCGCGGACGCCTTCACCGCATCCGCCCGTCGCCTCGACGACGCGGTCGCGCACGCGGCGGCGCTCGTGCCCGCCCAGCTCGCGACCCTGCTCGACGATGCCGAGGCCCGTGCCGCGCTCCGCGGGTTCCAGGCGGTGCTCGTCGGCGGCCAGGCCACCCCCGCGCCGCTCGTGGACCGCGCCTCCGAGGCCGGCATCCGGGTGGTGCGCAGCTACGGGTCGAGCGAGACGAGCGGCGGATGCGTCTACGACGGCCGCCCGATCAGCGGCGCCCGGGTGCGCGTGGTCGACGGCGAGGTGCAGCTCGGCGGCACCATGCTCGCCGACGGCTACCTCGGCGACGAGGCCCTGACCGCCGAGCGCTTCGTGCTCGACGGGGGCGAGCGCTGGTACCGCACAGCCGACGCGGGCGCCTTCGACGGTGAGACGCTGCGCGTGCTCGGGCGGCGCGACGACGTGATCGTGTCGGGCGGGGTCAAGGTGGCGCTCGGCGCGATCGAGGAGGTGCTGCGCGCTCAGCCGGGCTGCGCGGATGCCGTGGTCGTCCCCGTCGTGGACGCCCGCTGGGGCGAGCGGCCGGTCGCCGTCGCCGCCGGTGAGCCCGTGGACGATGACGCCGCGCTCGCGGCGGTCGCCGCGGCGCTCGGGCCGGTCGCGCGCCCCGACCGCCTCATCCGTCTCGCCCGGCTGCCGCTGCTGCCGAGCGGCAAGCCCGACCGCCGCGCGCTGGCCGCGCTCGCCGCCGCATCCTGAGCGCGGATGGTGCCGTTTCGGCTGGATGGTGGGCGCGAAGCCCCACCATCCAGCCGAAACCGTCACATCGGGCGAGGTCAGTAGGCTTCCCCTCGTGGCCAAGCAGCAGCGATTCGATCCCCAGGCTCTCGAGCGTGCCCGCGGCACGGCGCCGTCGAAGGCGCCAGCCAAGAAGTCCGCGACGAAGTCCGCCCCGAAGGCGCGGACCCACGGCCGCAGCGGCCGCCCGGGCGGTCGCCCCCCGGCCGAGGCGAGCCCCGCGACCCTCGGAACCTGGATCTCGGCGGCGCGCCCGCTGACCCTCGCGCTCGCGGTCGCGCCCGTGGCACTCGGCACCGGGGCCGCCTCGCTGCTCATGCCCAGCTGGTCGAGCCACTGGATGCGCGCGCTGCTGTGCCTCGCGGTCGCCGCGCTGCTGCAGATCGGCGTGAACTACGCGAACGACTACTCGGATGGCGTGCGCGGCACCGACGCGCACCGGGTGGGTCCCGCTCGCCTCGTCGGCTCGGGGCGGGCGAACCCGCGCCACGTGCTCATCACCGCGCTCGTCTTCTTCGGCCTCGCCGCGGTCGCCGGACTCGTGCTCGTGATCGTGTCGCAGCAGTGGTGGCTGCTCGCGGTCGGGGTCGTCGCGATCGCCGCCGCCTGGTTCTACACGGGCGGAAGGCGCCCCTACGGCTACGCGGGGCTCGGCGAACTCGTCGTGTTCGTGTTCTTCGGCGTGGTGGCGGTCGCCGGCACGACCCTCGTGCAGGTCGGCACGGTCAACATCGAGTCCTGGCTCGGCGGGGTCGCGATGGGGCTCTTCGCGATGGCCGTGCTGCACGTCAACAACCTGCGCGACCGCGAGCAGGACGCGCGGGCCGGCAAGCGCACCCTCGCCGTGCGGATCGGCGACGTGCCCTCCCGCATCCTCTACGCCGTGCTGCTCGCCGCGCCGTTCGCCATCCTCGTGTTCTACGTGCTGTTCTACGAGCTGGCGGCCTACGTCTACTTCGTCGGCTTCGCGGCCGTGCCGGCGATCCTCATCGTGCTGACGGCGCGCACCCCGCGCGAGTACGTGACCGCCCTCAAGCTGACGCTGCTCTCGGCGCTCGCCTTCGGTGTCGGGCTCGCCGCGGCGCTCGCGTTCTTCCTGCCGATCGGGGTGGGCGCGGCCGGCTAGGGCTGCTCGCCGTCCTCGGCGAGCTCGTCCACGCCCCGGTCGTCCCCGGGGGCGACACCCGCCGCCGCGCGGTGGCGCTCGCGGCTCTCGGCGAGTTCGGTCGCGACCCGGCTCCGCAGCTTCGCGAAGAAGATGTAGCTCACCGTGAGGCTCACGACCGCGGCGGCGACCGCGGCGATGACCGCCACGGTGATCGTCGGCATCCCGTACGGCGTCAGCAACACGAAGACGAGCGCGAAGACCCCGCCGAAGAGCGCGAGGCGCAGCAGGGTGTACGGGATCCAGGCGGGCACCCGCCCATCCTAGGCGCGGCCGCTGAGCGGGCGTCCGGCCTAGAATCGAGGCATGGGTGCTCTGCTGCGCTACCTCCCGGTGATCGCGACCGTCGTGCTGCTCATCGCGGCCATCGTCGACATCGTGCGCATCGAGCCGAGCCGCGTGCGCGCCCTGCCCAAGCCGATCTGGGCCCTGGTCGCCGTGGCGATCCCGATCATCGGCCCCGTGCTCTGGTTCGCGGTGGGTCGCGAGCCGGTCGAGCCGCGCAACCACGGCCGCTACCGCGAGGCGCCGAAGGCTCCCGACGACGACCCCGAGTTCCTGCAGCGGCTCAACCGCGAGCAGGAGCAGGAGCAGCGCATCCGCGACCTCGAGCAGCGTCTCTCCGACCTCGACGGCGACGACGACCCGCCGAAGCCCGCGCGGTGACGGCACCGGCCGACGCGCCCGCGAGCGTCTACGCGACCGCCCTCCTCGCGGGCCTCGTGCGTCGCGGCGTGACCGACGTCGTGGTCTGCCCCGGCTCCCGCTCGCAGGCGCTCGCCCTCGCCGCGGCGCGTTTCGAGCAGGCGGGCCTCGTGACCCTGCACGTGCGCATCGACGAGCGTTCGGCGGGCTTCCTCGCACTGGGCCTCGGCGTGGAGTCGGGGGTTCCCGCGGTGGTGATCGCGACATCCGGCACCGCGGTCGGCAACCTGCACCCCGCGGTGCTCGAGGCGGCGCACTCGGGCGTGCCGCTGCTCGTGATCAGCGCCGACCGGCCGGATGAGCTGCGCGGCGTCGGCGCGAATCAGACGACCCGGCAGGCCGGCATCTTCGGCGACGTCGTGCCGCACGCGTGGGACGTCCCCGCGCCCGTCGGCGACCTCGGTGAGGAGGACGCGGCCGACGCGCTCGCCGCGGAGCTGCTGGCCGGCATCCGCGGCCCCCGCCATCTGAACCTCGCGTTCCGCGAGCCGCTGTCGTCGCCCGTGCGGTTGCCGGATGTCGAGCCGGGGGAGTGGGCGCCGGCTGCGGTCGCCGAGCCGGTCACGATCGAGCTCGCCCCCGCACCCGGCACGGTCGTCGTGGCGGGCGCCGGCGCGGGCGAGGGGGCCGAGCGCCTCGCGCGGGAGCTCGGCGCCCCGCTCATCGCCGAGGTCTCCAGCGGTGCCCGCTTCGGCCCGAACCTGGTCGCCGCCTACCGTGAGCTGCTGGGTGCAGCGGGCTTCGGCGACCGGGTGGAGCGCGTGATCGTGTTCGGGCATCCGACGCTCAGCCGCGAGGTGCCGGCGCTCGTCGAGCGGCGCGGCGTCGAGACGATCGTCGTGCGCACGTCGGGGCTCGACGACTACAACCCGGGGCGCCGGGTGGCGCGTTTCGCCGACCGCGTGGTCGTGGTGGCGGATGCCGAGCCCGACCCGTCGTGGGCGCGCCGCTGGGCGCACACCTCCCGCGGCCTGCTCGAGGTCGACGAGGGCACGGTGTCGTCGATCGGCACGGACTACGCCGAACGCGCGGCGTTCGCGCGCGAGCAGCTGCAGCGGATGCGGGCCGCCGTCACGCGGCGTGAGCTCGTGGAGGCGGTGTGGAACGCCAGCTGGCCGCACGACCGGCTCGTGCTGGGGGCCTCCCGCCTCATCCGGGAGCTCGACCGGGTGGCGCCCGGCAAGCGCATCCCGGTGCACGCGAATCGCGGGCTCGCGGGCATCGACGGCACGATCGCGACCGCGACCGGCATCGCCCTCGCCGCCCAGCGTGACGAGACCCGGCCCGGCGTCATGCGCGTGCTGCTCGGCGACCTCGCCCTGCTGCACGACGTGGGCTCGCTCCTGGGAGGTGCGGGTGAGGAGTGGCCGCGGATGCAGTTGATCGTCGGCAACGACCACGGCGGCACGATCTTCGACGGGCTCGAGGTGGCCCGCTCGGCCGACCCGGCGCTCGCCGACCGGGTGCTGCTGACGCCGCAGCACGTCGACCTGGCCTCCCTCGCATCCGCCTACGGCTGGGAGCACCGCCTCGTGACCGAGCGCGGCCAGCTCGACGGGGCCCTCTCGCCGACCCCCGGCCGCGTGCTCGTCGAGGTCGCCCTCGAGCGCTGAGCGCCCCCCGCCGCCGCCGCGCGCACCCCCCCGTCGCCGCCGCGCGCACCCCATCCCATCTCAAGGAGTCGCGCAACCCATCTCACGGAGTCCTGTCCCACATCCGTCTCTCCCGGCCACAGGAGGTGACACGGGCCACACCGCATCCTTGAGATGGGGTGCGCGACTCCTTGAGATGGGGTGCGCGACTCCTTGAGATGGGCACGTGACATGGGGCGGCGGGCACGTGGTGTGGGGGTGCAGGCGGGCGGGCGACCGGATGCGGGGGCTGCGCGCGCGGGACCGTCGCCGCTAGCGTGACGGCATGAGCTTCACCGAACTGCTGCGCGTCGGCCCCGGGTTCCGGCTGGCGGACGTCGACCCGGATGCGACCCCCGGCTTCACGGGCGGCAAGAAGGCGGGCGCGAAGGCGCTCGCCCACGGAGAACCCGAGCTCGACCACCTGCAGGAGCTGCTGTTCGCCAACACCGAGCACGACCCGCGGAGCGTGCTGCTCGTGCTGCAGGCGATGGATACCGCGGGCAAGGGCGGCATCCTGCGCCACGTCGTCGGTGCGGTCGACCCGCAGGGCGTCGCGATCCACGCCTTCAAGAAGCCGAGCGAGGAGGAGCTCGCGCACGACTTCCTCTGGCGCGTCGAGCGCGAGCTGCCGGGCCCGGGGCGCATCGGCGTCTTCGACCGCTCGCACTACGAGGACGTGCTCATCGGGCGCGTGCGGCAGCTCGCCGACGCCGCCGAGATCGAGCGGCGCTACGAGGCGATCGTCGACTTCGAGAACCGGCTCACGGCATCCGGCACCGTGATCGTCAAGTGCATGCTGCACATCTCGCGCGACGAGCAGCGCGACCGGCTCGCCGAGCGCCTCGACCGGCCCGACAAGCACTGGAAGTTCAACCCGGGCGACCTCGCCGAGCGCGCACTCTGGGACGAGTACCAGGAGGCCTACCAGCTCGCGTTCGAGCGCACCTCGACGGATGCGGCGCCGTGGCACGTGATCCCCGCGAACCGCAAGTGGTACGCCCGGCTCGCGGTCTCGGAGCTGCTCGCCGAGGCCCTGCGCTCGCTCGGTCAGGGCTGGCCGCCCGCCGACTTCGACGTCGCCGAGCAGCGCCGCGCCCTCGGCCTCTGACCCGCTCCCCTCGCGTCCCCGAAAGTACGTGCTTTGGGGGAGAAATCGCCCCCTGCAGGCGCAAAACCACGTACTTTCGGGGACGAGGGGACGAGGGGACGCGGGCGGCAGGGGTCAGGCGAAGGCCTCCACGACGGGCCGGAACTTGAGGCTCGTCTCGGCCAGCTCCGTCTCGGGGTCGGAGGCCGCGAGGATGCCGCCGCCCGCGAACGCGCGGATGTCGCCCTCCGCCGACACCTCGGCCGAGCGCAGCGACACCGCCCACTTGCCGTCACCGTGGGCGTCCACCCAGCCGACCGGCCCACCGTAGCGACCGCGGTCGAGCCCCTCGAGCTCGCGAATCGTCTCGAGCGCGGCTGCGGTCGGCGTGCCCGCGACGGCGGCCGTCGGATGCAGCGCGGCCGCGAGGTCGAGCGCGGAGGAGCCGTCCGAGAGCGTGCCCTCGATGTTGGTGGCGAGGTGCCACAGGTTCGGCAGCTTGAGCGCGAAGGGGATCTCGCTCGCGCTCACCCCGGCCCGCGCGTGCGGCGCGAGCGCGTCCAGCACGCTCTGCACGGCGTAGCGGTGCTCGTCGAGGTCCTTCGTCGAGGTCGCGAGCCGCAGCGCCGCGCTGTGGTCGGATGCGGCATCCGCCCCGCGCGCGATCGAGCCGGCGAGCACCCGCGCGGTCGCCTTGCCGCGGGCCACCCGCACGAGCGTCTCGGGGCTCGAGCCGAGGTGCCCGTCGATCGCGAAGGTCCACGTGTCGGGGTAGCCGAGCGCGAGGTCGGTCAGCACGCGCCGCAGGTCGCCCCCCGCGGGCAGGTGGCCGACGAGGTCGCGGGCGAGCACGACCTTGCGCAGGCCGCCCTCGCGGATGCGGGCCACGGCATCCGCCACGTGCGTGCGGAAGTCGTCGGGGCCGACCTCTCCGGGATGCAGCGTGAGGCGGAACTCGGCCCCGAGCGGCGTCGGCACGGGGGTGGGGCACGCCACCCCCTCGCCCGCGACGGTCACCTCGGTGACCCAGCTCACGCCGTCGCGGCGCCCGACGATCGTGCGCGGCACGATGAGCACGCTCTCGTAGGCCGAGTCCTCGGCGAAGGTGAACGCGCCGAACGCGACGAGCCCGGTGCCGGATGCGCGCACGGGGTCGTCGACGGTCGCCGCGGCCGCGATCCGCCGCCACGTCTCCGCAGCCTGGGCGACGCGATCGCGCCCCCGGAAGGTGAGCCGCACCGCCTCGCCGAGCCCCGCGACGCCCTCGCCGCGACGCATGAAGAGCAGCGGACGGTGCGCGTCCAGCAGCGGGAGCAGCGAGCTCACGGGGTCGACGGATCGCGTGCGCGCGGTGAGCACGGGCACCTCGCCCCCGGCAGAGACGTTCACGCCTCCACCCTAGGCGCATCCGCTCGAGGCGTCCCGGGGCCAACGGCCCGGGCGCACGTCTCCCGGCCCGGATAGGATGGCCCAGGTGAACAGGGCGGACATGGAGAAGCGGCCGGACGAGGTCTCCGGCATGTTCGACGACGTCGCCCGCGGCTACGACCGCACCAACGACCTGCTCTCGCTCGGCAACGCGCCGCTCTGGCGGATCGCGACGGTGCGCGCGATCGACCCGCAGCCGGGCGAGCGCATCCTCGACATCGCGGCGGGCACGGGCACCTCCTCGGCGGCGATCGCGCGCTCGGGGGCCACGGTCGTCGCGGTCGACTTCTCGCCGGGCATGGTCGCCGAGGGGCGTCGTCGCCAGCCGAAGCTGGAGTTCGTCGAGGCGGATGCGATGCGGCTGCCGTTCGGCGACGAGGAGTTCGACGCCGTCACGATCAGCTTCGGGCTGCGCAACATCGCCGACCCGATCGTCGCGCTCGGCGAGATGTACCGGGTTCTCAAGCCCGGTGGCCGCCTCGTGATCTGCGAGTTCTCGCATCCGACGAGCCCCCTCATGCGCGTCGGCTACGACGGCTGGATGAAGGTCGCGATGCCGTTCGTGGCCAAGCTCGCCTCCTCCAACCCCGAGGCGTACCGTTACCTGCTCGAGTCGATCCAGCAGTGGCCCGACCAGCAGACCCTCTCGGGCTGGATCCGCGGCGTCGGCTTCGCGCGCGTCGCCCACCGCAACCTCACGGGAGGGGTTGTCGCACTGCACCGCGGACGCAAGCCCACCGACCCGGCGGTGCGCGCATCCGCAGCCCGTCGCCGCGCCCCGCGCCGCACCGGCACCACCACCACCTGATCTGCAGAACGGCCACCACGTGACCCCGCCCCCCTCGCTCGTCCGGCGCCGAACCCTCGGCGCCTCGCTCGGCCTCGGCGACGCGCTCTTCGCGTCGGGCGAGGAGAAGGCCTTCGCCCGCGCCATCGAGGCGGGACTCGACCGCGTCGAGGACGGCCTCGCCGCCCAGCTCGGTTTCGCCGACGACATCGCGGATGCGGCGGGCCGCTACCTGCTCGACGCCGGCGGCAAGCGGGTGCGCCCCGTGCTCGCCCTGCTCACCGCGCAGCTCGGCGACGGCGTCACCGACGAGGTGGTGATCGGGGCGCAGGCCGTCGAGATCACCCACGTCGCCTCGCTCTACCACGACGACGTCATGGACGACGCGCAGCTGCGGCGCGGGGTGCCGAGCGCGCAGACCGTGTGGGGCAACTCGGTCGCGATCCTCACGGGCGACCTGCTGTTCGCCCGCGCCTCCAAGCTCATCTCGGCGCTCGGCGAGCGCGCGCTCACCCTGCAGGCCGAGGTCTTCGAGCGGCTGTGCCTCGGCCAGCTGCACGAGACGGTCGGCCCGAAGGGCGGCGACGACCCCATCGAGCACTACCTGCAGGTGCTCGCCGACAAGACGGGCTCGCTCATCTCGGCGGCCGCGGTCATCGGCGTGATCTTCTCGAACGCGCCCGAGGAGTACCGCGAGCCAGTCGAACTGTTCGGCGAGCGGGTGGGCGTCGCCTTCCAGCTCGTCGACGACGTCATCGACCTCTCCAACGCGGTCGAGCAGACCGGCAAGGAGGCGGGCACCGACCTGCGCGCGGGCGTGCCGACGCTGCCGCTGCTGTACCTGCGCCGCGACGCCCGGACGGATGCGGATGCCGCGGCCGTGCTCGAGCGGATCGAGGGCGGGCTCGCCGACGACGCCGACGACGAGGCGTTCGCCTCCGCCGTCGCGGAGCTGCGCGAGCATCCGGTCACGGCCGCGACCGTCGCCGAGGCGCGTCGCTGGGCGGATGCCGCGGTCGCCGCGCTCGCGCCGCTGCCCGAGGGGCCCGTCAAGTCCTCGCTCACCCGCTTCGCGCAGGCGATCGTCGAACGCACCGGCTGACGCGGACGCGCCCCGCGCGTCAGCTCGCCCCGCACATCCGCGCCCCCGGCGCCCAGGAAGGAACACCCCCCGCATGAAGCTCCGCCTCGCGATCGTCGGCGCCGGCCCGGCCGGCATCTACGCCGCCGACATCCTGCTCAAGTACGAGCGCAGCTTCGACGTCTCGATCGACCTGTTCGAGCAGCTGCCCGCCCCGTACGGTCTCGTGCGCTACGGCGTCGCGCCCGACCACCCGCGCATCAAGGGCATCATCACGGCGCTGCGCGACGTGCTCGACCGGGGCGACATCCGCATCTTCGGCAACGTGCTGTACGGGCGCGACATCACGCTCGACGACCTCAAGAAGCACTACCACGCGGTCATCTTCGCGACGGGGGCGGTGCGCGACGCCGACCTCGACATCCCGGGTATCGAGCTGCCGGGCAGCTACGGTGCGGCCGACTTCGTCAGCTGGTACGACGGGCACCCGGATGTTCCGCGCAGCTGGCCGCTCGAGGCCCAGTCGGTCGCGGTGGTCGGCAACGGCAACGTGGCGCTCGACGTCGCCCGGATCCTGGCGAAGCACCCCGAGGACCTGCTGCCGACCGAGATCCCGGCGAACGTCTACGAGGGCCTGCAGGCCTCGCCCGTCACCGACGTGCACGTGTTCGGGCGCCGCGGCCCCATGCAGGTGAAGTTCACCCCGCTCGAGCTGCGCGAGCTCGGCGAGCTGCGCGACGTCGACATGATCGTGCACGAGGAGGACTTCCACTACGACGAGGCCTCGCAGCGCGCGATCGAGTCGAACAAGCAGGTGCTCGTGATCGACCGCGTGCTCACCCAGTGGCGGCAGCGCCCGGTCGGGCAGGCGTCGCGGCGGCTGCACCTGCACTTCTACGCGAAGCCGCTCGAGGTCGTGGGCGACGAGAACGGCATCACCGCGTTCCGCTACGAGCGCACCGAGCCGGATGGCGAGGGCGGCGTGCGCGGCACGGGCGAGGTGCGCGAGGTGCCGGTGCAGGCCGTCTACCGGGCGATCGGCTACTTCGGCTCACCGCTTCCCGGCATCCCGTTCGACGCCGAGCGCGGCGTCATCCCCAACCACGAGGGCCAGGCGCTCGACCACCACAACGAGATCGTGCCCGGCGTCTACGCCACCGGCTGGATCAAGCGCGGCCCGGTGGGGCTCATCGGCCACACCAAGTCGGATGCGATGGAGACGATCTCGCACCTCGTCACCGACCAGGCGTCGTGGTGGAGCCCGATCGAGCCCGAGGAGGCGGCGGTCACGGCGCTGCTCGAGGAGCGCGGCGTCGAGTACACCGACCTCGAGGGCTGGCACCGGCTCGACGCGCACGAGATCGCCCTCGGGGCGCCCGAGGGCCGCGAGCGCATCAAGGTCGTGCCCCGCGACGAGATGGTGCGGGTGTCGCGCTCCCCGCTGGTCGAGTAGCCGCGCAGCGGCGTGTCGAGACCCCCGCGCCCCTCTACTGCAACCCGGCCGTGAGCCTCATCAGGTTGTCGACCACCCGCACCGCGCGCGGCCGCTCGCTCCACTCCTCGAGCGTGAGCTCGCGGCTGACCGCGCGGTAGCTGTCCTCCACCTCGCGCAGCCCGGCGAGGAAGCTCTCGCCGTGGATCATGACCGAGATCTCGAGGTCGAGGGTGAACGAGCGCATGTCCATGTTGCTCGAGCCGATGATCGCGACCTCGTCGTCGAAGGTCATGTGCTTGGCGTGCAGGATGGTCGGGGCCGGGTACAGGTAGATGCGCACCCCCGCCTTCAGCAGGCTCTCGTAGTAGCTGCGCTGCGCGTGGTAGACCATGAACTGGTCGCCGATCTCCGAGACGAAGAGCTCGACGTGCAGACCCCGCTGGGCGGCGGTCGTGACCGCGTACAGCATGGAGTCATCCGGCACGAAGTAGGGGCTCACGAGCACGATCCGGTGCTGGGCGTTGTGCACGAGCGAGTTGAACAGGCGCAGGTTGTTCTCGACCGAGAAGCCCGGCCCGCTCGGCACGACCTGGCAGTCGAGGTGCCCGTCTCCCTCGCGGATGGGCCCCACCTCGCGCATGAGCAGCTCGTCGGTCTCGCAGTACCAGTCGGTCACGAAGATCGCGTCGATGCCCGCGACGACGGGGCCCTCGAAGCGCACCCAGTAGTCCTTCCAGTGCAGCCCGCGTCGGTGGTTCTTCGCCTTCTGGTACGGCGGCTCGATCATGTTGATCGAGCCGGTGAAGCCGACCTCGCCGTCGACCACGAGCAGCTTGCGGTGGTTGCGCAGGTCGGGCCGCTGGAAGCGGCCCTTGAACGGCTGCAGCGGCAGCATGAGGTGCCAGTCGACGCCTGCGGCGTCCAGGAAGCGCTTGGTGCGCCGGAAGCCCGGGTACTGCCAGTTGCCGAGGTGGTCGAGCAGCACCCGCACCTTCACGCCGCGGCGCCGCGCATCCGCCAGAGCCTCGAAGAAGGGGCGGGTCGTCTCGTCGAGCGAGAGGATGTAGAACTCGACGTGCACGACGCGCTTCGCGCGGGCGACCGCCTCGGTCATGGCGTCGAAGGCCTCCTGGTTGTCGGCCCACATGCGTGCGCTGTTGCCGCCCACGAGCGGCATCGCGCCGAGCGTGCGGTTGAGCTCGACGATCGGCCGCAGCCACGGGGGCCAGTCGGGCGACTCCTCGACCAGGTCCATGCCCTCGGTCGTCTCGCGGATGTACTCGTTCACCTCGTGCTGCTTGCGGCGGCGGTGCTTCGGCAGCCGCGCGCTGCCGAAGACGAGGAACAGCAGGATGCCGAGGTACGGGATGAAGAAGATCGCCAGCAGCCACGCCATCGCGGTCTGCGGGCGCCGGTTGCGCGGCACGATGATGAGCGCCGCGACGCGCACCACGAGGTCGACGACGATGAGGCCGACGACGGATGCCAGCGAGAGCCAGGCAGTCAGACGGTCGTCCACGCGCTCAGTCTGGCAGGCGACGGTGACGCTGTCAGCCGACGCGGCGCGCGGCCGTCGCCGAGGACCCCGTGTGCCAGATGAGGGCGGCGCACACGCGACGGTTGGTGTCGCGCTCCCGGGCGAGACCGAGCTTGTCGAAGAGCGAGCTGATGTGGGTGTCGACGGTGCGCGGCGAGAGCACGAGCTGTGCGGCGATCGCCTCGTTGCTGAGCCCGCCCGCGAGCAGCGCGAGCACGGCGCGTTCCCGCTCGGTGAGGCGCCCGAGGCGCGGGTTCGGCTTGCGCATACCGCGAGGGTGGCGCATCCGCGCAGCCGAGGGAATACGTAGCTCGAGGGTCGGCACGCGGCGCGTACGTATCCGTGCTGGCACGGATGCCGTGCGGGCCGTGCCTCCCTAGCGTCGCAGGTGGAGACGGAGGCCCGATGCCCGGCTGGTTGCGGTGGTCGCTGCGCGGCGTGCTCGCCGCGCTCGCGCTCGTGCTCGTGGTGATGCTCGTCGCGCGGGGGATGAGCCCGGATGACGCGTCGGCCGAGGATCCGCCCGTCGCGCCCTCGCCGTCGGAGACGGTCGAGCCGAGCAAGACGCCGACCCCGGTGCCGTCCGAGACGCCCAGCGCGCCGCCCTCGACGCCGCCGAGCACGCCATCCGACCCCGGCAACACGGGCGGTGGCGGGGGCGGGGGTGCACCCGCCGGACCCGCCAAACCGAAGGTCGTCTCGTTCACCCCGGCTCCCTCGTCGTTCGCCTGCACCCCGCCCGGGGAGGGCGTCTTCACCCCGTCGCAGTCGGTCGACGTGACGATCTCGTGGCGTTCGACCGACGCCCAGCACGCCTGGATCGGCATCGACACCGCGGATGCCGAGTTCTCGCCGTACGAGGAGGTCGCCACCAACATGGACGGTTACACGATGACGTTCTTCTGCCCCGCTCCCGCGACGCGCAGCATCACCCTCACCCTGACCGGTCCCGGCGGCAAGACCAGCAAGACCGTCACCATCCGCAACACCGGGTACACGGGATGAGCGCGCCTCCGGTCATCGACGGCTTCGACCACCTCGAGGCGATCGGCGCGGGCGGCTTCGCCGAGGTGCACCTCTACGAGCAGCGCTCGCCGCGGCGTCCGGTCGCGGTGAAGGTGCTCTCCGCCCAGCTCGACGACGAGGCCCGGCGGGCGTTCGTCGCCGAGTCGCAGGTGCTCGCCCGGCTCTCGTCGCATCCGTCGATCCTCACGGTGTACGCCTCGGGGATCGCCGCCGACGGGCGCCCCTACCTCGTCATGGAGAACTGCTCCCGCGGCTCCTACGAGCAGCGGCTCGCCCAGCAGGGCCCGCTGCCGCTCGCGGAGGCCCTCTCGGTGGGGGTGCAGCTCGCGGGCGCCCTCGAGACGGCGCATCGGGCGGGCGTCGTCCACCGCGACGTCAAGCCGGCCAACATCCTCGAGACCGACTACGGCCTGCCGGCGCTCGCCGACTTCGGCATCGCGAGCGCGGTCGGGGTGGGGATGCTCGCGGGCGCCCGGTCGCTGTCGTTGCCGTGGGCGCCGCCCGAGCACCTGGCCGAGCCGCCGTGGAGCGGTCCCGCCTCCGACGTCTACGAGCTCGCGGCGACCGTCGCGACGCTGCTGCTGGGGCGCTCGCCGCACGAGCGCGCGGGCGAGCAGCTGGATGCGCAGCAGCTCGCCGACCGCATCCGCTCGGGACAGGAGCCCCCGCTGGATGCGGCGCTGCCCGCCGAGTTGCGTGATGTGCTTCAGATCGCGCTCGCCGCGAACCCGCACGAGCGCTACAGCTCGGCGCTCGCGTTCGGGCGTGCGCTGCAGGAGGTCGAGGGTGCGCTCGGCCTGTCGCGCTCGCGGCTCGACATCGGCGACACGGTGGGCGCCGCGCAGACGCGCACCGAGGCGATCATCCGGCGCACGGCGGAACAGGATGCGGTGCCCCCGACCACGGGCACCGCGGCCCTCGGCGCGACCGTGCTGCGCGCACCCGCGACCGCGCCGGCCGAGGCGGCGGCATCCGCCCCCCGGCGTTCGCGGGTGCCGGGGATCGTGCTCGACGCCGCGCTCGTCGCGATCGTGCTCGCGCTGGGCGCGGCCTGGCTGCTGGGTCTGCCGTGAGGATCAAGCTCGTGCTGCGGCGCGACGCCGACGGCCGCGACGACATCGTCGTGCACGCGGATGCGACCTCGCGTGTCGCCGACCTGGTCACCGCGATCGCGCCCGCGGGGGAGGGCCTCGCCCTCGCGGTGACCCGCGCGGACGGCACGCGCACGGTGCTCGACGCCGAGCAGACGCTCGCGGACGCCGTGCTGGGTTCGGGCGAGGAGATCGCGGTCGCGCCGGCGCCGCCCGCCGGCGCGCGATCGGACGCCCCGGTGGTGCTCGGCACGCTGCGTGTCGAGGCCCCGGACGGCACGGTCACGGAGCGGCCGCTCACGGCGGGGCGCTGGATCGTCGGGCGCGATCCGGCCTGCGACATCGTGCTCGACGACGGCATGGTGTCGCAGCGGCACGCCCGCCTCGAGGCGGGGGACGATCTCGAGCTCGTCGACCTCAACTCGGCCAACGGGCTGCTCGTCGACGGCGGCCTGGTGCCGCGCGTGCGACTCGGCGGCGGGCAGAGCGTCGTGCTCGGGGCGACGCGGCTGAGCGTGCACCGGCTGGCGGGAGGCACCCGGCGCGAGTCGGCGCGCGGCGGGTCCGAACCGTTCGCGCGTTCGCCGCGGGTGCTGCAGCGGTACGGGCACCGTGAGCTCCCCGCTCCCGAACTGCCGAGTGATCGCCCCACCGAGCCGTTCCCGTGGATCTCGCTGCTGGCCCCGACGCTCATGGGGCTCGTCGTGTTCATCGCGACCGGGCAGCTCATCTCGCTGCTCTTCCTCGCGTTGACGCCGCTCATGCTCGTGGGCAGCTTCGTCGACGGCCGCCTGCGGCAGCGCCGTGAGCGGCGGGCCGCGATCGAGCGCTTCACGGCCCGCCTCGACGAGCTCGGGCAGCAGCTCGAGAGCGAGCGCCCCATGGAACGTCGGGTGCGGCTGGCCGAGGCGCCGTCGGCGGCCGAGCTGCTCACGGCGCCGCGTGAGCGCTCCGAGCTGCTGTGGTCACGGCGACCCGAGCACGAGAACTTCCTCACGGTGCGCCTCGCGACCGGTCGGGCGAGGGCGCGCACGAGTATCGCGGCGGCGGCGGTGCCCGCGGATGCGGTGCCCGGTCCCGAGCAGCTGCTCGCCGCGCTGCGTGAGCGGTTCCGCTCGATCGACGACGTGCCGCTCATCGAGAATCCGGCGAGCGCGGGGGCGATCGGGCTCGCCGGTCCGATCGCCGAGACCCTGCCCGTGCTCAACGCGCTGCTCGTGCAGTTCACGGCGCTGCATGCACCCCCCGAGCTCGCCGTCGCGTGCGTGAGCCCTCCCGCGCTCTCGGAGCGGCTCGACTGGCTCAAGTGGCTGCCGCACACCTCGCATCCGCGTTCGCCGCTGCACGGGGTGCACCTGGCCGACAGCGAGGCCACCTGCAGCGCCCTGCTCTCGGAGCTCGAGGGCATCGTCTCCCGTCGCGCCGGGGGCGACGCACCGGCCTGGCGCACGGCGCAGCCCGCCGCCGACGCGACCACCGCGGCATCCGGGCGGGCGGGGCTGGACCGCGAGGCGGAGCTGCCTCCCGCCGCGGCGCAGCTGCCCGCGATCGTTCTCGTCGTCGTCGACGACGCACCCGTCCCACGGTCGCGCCTCGTGCAGCTGGCCGAGCGTGCGGCGGGCGCCGGGGTCGCCGTGCTCTGGGTCGCGGCGGATCGACGCGGTCTGCCCGCGGTCTGCCGCACCTTCCTCGAGCTCGCGCCCGACGGCGGCGAGGTCGGCCTGGTGCGCTCCGCCGAGCGCCTCCCGGCGACGGTCGAGCGGGTGCCCGAGGCCCAGGCGCTCGAGTTCGCCCGCGCGCTCGCCCCGCTCGTGGATGCGGGCGCGCCCAGCTCGGATGCGAGCGATCTGCCCGCGACCGTCTCCACCCTGGCGCTGCTCGGCCCGGAGCTCGCCGAGGATCCGGAGGCGATCGTCGACCGCTGGCGGCAGACCGGCTCGATCGTGCGCGAACTCCGCGCCCCCGCGCGGGCGGGCAGCCTGCGCACCCTCGTGGGGCAGGGCCCTGAGGCCGCGCTCCACCTCGACCTGCGCTCGCAGGGTCCGCACGCGCTCGTCGGCGGCACCACGGGATCCGGCAAGTCGGAGTTCCTTCAGGCCTGGGTGCTGGGCATGGCGGCCGAGTACAGCCCCGACCGGGTCACCTTCCTGTTCGTGGACTACAAGGGCGGCTCCGCCTTCGCCGAGTGCGTGAACCTCCCGCACTGCGTCGGGATCGTCACCGACCTCACCCCTCATCTCGTGCACCGTGCGCTCACGAGCCTGCGCGCCGAGCTGCGTCACCGCGAGCACCTGCTGGCCGAGCTCGGGGCGAAGGACCTGCTCGAGCTCGAGCGGCGTGCCGAGGTCGCCGCCCCGCCCGCACTCGTGATCGTCATCGACGAGTTCGCGGCGCTCGCGACCGAGGTGCCCGAGTTCATCGACGGGGTCGTCGACATCGCCCAGCGGGGGCGTTCGCTCGGCATCCACCTCATCATGGCGACGCAGCGGCCCGCGGGCGTCATCCGCGACAACCTGCGTGCCAACACGAACCTGCGGGTGGCGCTGCGGATGGCGGACGAGGCCGACAGCACGGATGTGATCGGCTCGGCGCTCGCCGCCGGCTTCGACCCCGCGGTGCCCGGACGGGCGGCGGTGCGGGTCGGGCCGGGGCGCGTGCACCTGTTCCAGAGCGGCTACGTGGGCGGCTGGACGGGGGGAGCGACGGACGGCGCCGAGGTGCGCATCGCCGATCTGCGCTTCGGCACCGAGACGCCGTGGCCGACGCCCGAGCGCGCCGCGCAGTCCGCGGGAGAACCCGACGGGGCGCGGCTCGTGGCATCCATCGGCCGCGCCGCAGCGCAGCTCGCCCTGACGACGCCCCGTCGCCCGTGGCTCCCGGAGCTGCCCGCCGTCGTCGCCCTCCCCGACCCCGACCCGGCCGACCCCGATGTTCTCGTCTTCGGGCTCGTCGACGACCCGGCCCGACAGCGTCAGCTTCCGCTCGTGTTCCGCCCCGACCTCGACGGCGGCCTCGCGATCGTCGGGGCGGGCGGCAGCGGATGCTCGACCGCGTTGCGCACGATCGCCTGCGCCGCCGAGGTCGCGCTCGGTGCACCGATCGAGTGCCACGTGATCGACGGCGGGGCGGGCAACCTGCGCATGCTCGAGGAGCTTCCCGGCGTCGGCTCGGTCATCGCGGTCGAGGACACGGAACGCGTCGAGCGCCTCATGCGCCTGCTCGCCTCGGAGCTCGCGACGCGTGCCGACGCCTTCGCGGAGACGAACGCCGCCACCCTCGTCGACTATCGGCGGCTGAGCGGGACGCCGCTTCCCCGCGTGCTGTTGCTGCTCGACGGCATCGGCCCGTTCCGTGAGACCTACGACACGGGCGCCCGCAGCCCGTTCGCCACCCTGCAGCGGCTCGTGCTCGAGGGGCGGCAGCTCGGTGTGCACGTCGTCGTCGCGGCCGACCGCTGGGCCCAGGTTCCGACGGCGCTGACCCCCGGCATCCCGCGGCGCATCGCGCTGCGTCAGTCCGACGACAACCAGTACCTGCTCTTCGACGCGCCCCGCGACATGATCGGCCCCGACTCGCCCCCCGGCCGTGGTGTGCTCGACGGGCGCGAGGTACAGCTCGCGGCACCGGGCGGGGCCGCGGGTGTGCCCGAGCAGGCGCTCTGGATCGCCGAGCTGGGTCGGCGGCGACGCGACGAGGGTCGCGTGGACGTCGCCCCGATCCGCTCGCTTCCGGCGACGGTGGAGCAGGAGGAGCTGCCCGCCGCGATCGACACCCTCCCCGTGCTCGGCATCGCCGGCGACACCCTCGAGCCGATGGCGTTCGACCCCGCGGGCACCTTCCTCGTGGCGGGCGGACCCGGCAGCGGGCGCACGACGGCGCTGCGCGCGCTCGTGGCCGCGATCCGCCGCGCCGATCCCGCATCCGCCGCGTTCTTCATGGGCGACCGGCGTTCCCCGCTCGCCTCCGACGCGTGGGAGTTCGCCGCGCTCGACCTCGACGCGGCCGCGGAACTGGCGCGCAAGCTCACCGAGCGGATGCTGGCGGACGCGCCGAGCCAGCGGCTCGTCGTGGTGATCGAGTCGGTCGGCGAGATCGCCGGCACCTCCGCCGAGAACGCGATCGTGGCGCTCGCGAAGGCGGCGCGCCGCAGCGGCCACACCGTCATCGGCGAGGCGGAGACCACGGCGTGGGCATCGCCCTGGCCCGTGCTCAGCGAGTTCAAGTCGGCTCGCCGCGGCCTCGTGCTGCAGCCGGAGGCGCTCGACGGCGACAGCGTGCTGCGCACGACGTTCCCGCGGGTGCGCCGCAGCGAGTTCCCGCCCGGGCGCGCCCTCGTCGTGCTCGACGGCACCGTGCGCCGTGTGCAGCTTCCTCAGCCCCGAACCGGCACCACCCCCAGCAAGAAGGAGTAGCGAGATGGCCAACTTCAGCGTCACCTATCAGGACATGGACGCCGCCGCGAAGCGACTGTTCACCGGACGCGAGACGCTCGACGGCGAGTTGACCCGGATGAAGGGCATCGTGCAGCAGCTCACCGAGGCCGGGTTCACGACCGACCGCGCATCCGGGGCCTTCCTGCAGACCTACAGCAAGTTCACCCAGGACATGCAGCAGGCGATCGCGGGCGTCGACTCGATGGCGAACTTCCTCATCAAGGCGCGCGAGGCGATGCAGCAGACCGACGACCAGCTGTTCAACGCGATCAGCTCCGACTGAGATGGCCGACCTCGAGACACGCGGGCTCGGGCGGCTGCGGCGGGATCTCGAGCTCGTGCTCGACGAGCTGAGGCACGCACACCCGTACGCCTACGGGCTCGCGAACGCGATCGCCGTGGGCGAGGACTCGCTGCACGAGGTCAAGGAGAAGATCCGCGACTTCGAAGACACCTGGAACAACAACCGCGACGACATCGTCGAGTCGTCCGAGGGGCTCGTGGGCACCGTCGGCAGCATCGACGACGTCTTCGCCGACCTCGACGAGCAGCTCACGGCGGCGCTCGAGGGCAGGGACCCGGCCGCCCCCGAGGGGGGATCGTGAGCACGGCGCGCCCCGGAAACCCCGCCTCCGGCAACCTCGAGGAGGTCAGCACCTTCGCGCGGCACTACACGGATGTCGCCGAGGCGCTGGATCGGATCACGGCCGAGCTGCGGGCGATCGTCGACGGCGAGTCGGAGCTCGCGGGCCGCTCCGTGCGGGCGGTCGAGGGCGACCTCGCGTCGCTCTCGGGTGTCATGCGGCAGGTGTCGGTGCGCTACCGCGGCGCCGCGCAGGGCGTCGACCGGTTCGCGGCCGCGCTGCAGTCGCTGCAGGGTGAGGGCAACCGGCTGATCGACGACCGTCAATGGTTCGTCGACGGTCTGCGCGACCTCGAGCCGGAGATGGCCGACGCCCAGGCGCGGGCGGCGGTCGCGGGCGCGGGGCAGGCGGATGCCTTGGCCGACGTCGAACGGCTGCGCCGCGACGAGGAGTCGATGCGCGAGGGGCTCGCCTATCTCGACGCCCAGTTGAGGCGTGTCGGCGAGGACTACGAGCGCGCCGCCTGGGCGCTGTACTGGACCCTCGACTCCGCGATGGCGAACAGCGATCTCGACGACGGCTGGGGCGCCGACGTGCTCTCGGTGCTCGACGATGTGCTCAGCGTCTTCGTGGACGTGCTCGAGATCGTGGGGCTCATCATCACGATCCTCGCGGCCATCGTGTGCTTCATCGCATCCGTCTTCATCCCGGCGCTCGCCGGGGTGGGGGCCGCCCTGCTGCTCGTGGCGAAGATCATCGCGATCGCGATCTTCGTGATCGAGGTCGTGCGGCTCGCGATGACGGGCTTCGACTTCGTGGCGTTCGCGGTGGCCCTCGTGTCGGCGGTCGCCGCCCTCGTCGGCGGTGCGCTCATCGAGGCGCTCGGGCGCGCCGTGGGCAGCCTGCTCTCGGCCGCCCTCACCAAGGCGCTCGGTGAGGTGCTCGCGCGGGCGACCGCGCAGCTGGCCACCACGGCGGTTGTGGGCGCGCTGCATGCGGCGCTCGACGTCGCGGTCGAGGCGGTCGTGTCGCTCGGCGGGCCCGTGGCGCAGGCGTACTTCGAGGCGCTCATGCGCGGCGGGGGTGCGCTGTTCGCCTCCCAGCTGGCCGACGTCGGCAACATGGCGCAGACCAACCTCGAGGAGTGGGGCGGGCAGCTCGCGGATGCGATCGGCGACAGCCCGCTCGGCGAGGTGCTGGGCGAGGCGATCGGCGACCTCTCGACGGGTGCCCAGACGCTCGGCGCGGCGGCCGTCGACGGGCTGCAGCAGCTGCGTCAGGGCGCGGTGGATGCACTCGGCGAGCGCACCGTGAGCGCGCTGGAGGACTTCGTCGGCGATGTGCTGAACGGGCGCGATCCGCTCGATGCGGGACGGGATGCGCTCGGCGCGATCGGGGCCGACCTCGCCGATCGCACGGGGCTCGACGGCTGGTTGGAGAACGCCGCAGACGACGCGCGCGACGCCGTGGACGCGGCACTCGACGAGCTCCTGGCGAGTGCGGGCGGCGACCTCGGCGCGTGGGAGGCCGCGGCATCCGATCTCTGGGATGCCGCCGAGCACGCGTTCGGCTCGGATGTCGCACACGAGCTGGTGGATGCCGGGCGCGCGCTGGCCGAGGGCGGCTCGCCGATCGAGGTGGCCTCGGATCTGCTGGGCGGTGAGACCGGAGCCTCGCTCGCCGGGCAGCTCGGCATCGACCTCGACGCGGTCGGGGAGCGGATCGCCGACGCGGTGCAGCTTCCCGAGCTCGTGGTGAGCGAGCTGGGCGGCGCGCTCGACGGCGTGCTCGCCCCGGGCGAGCGCGACCGGATGATCGCCGTGCTCGCGGGTGGTGGAGGGGGCGACGATGGCGACGACTGATACCCGCGCGCTCGGTATGAGCCTGCCGAGCGGCTGGGAGCGGCGGGAGGACCCGCACGGCGCCGCCGTGCTGGGCGTGCTGCCCGGGCGGGCGGGGGTGCGCGCGTGGGCCGAGCTGCGGATGCTGCCGGGCGCGGTCGACGTCGAACGCTTCCGCGTCGTGACGCCGGGGCGGGGCGTGCTCGAGCGGCATGTGGAGGAGGTCGAGCTGCCCATCGGGCCGGCGTTCGAGGTCACCGAGGTGCGGCGCGCGGGCGGTGCGCGCAGCTGGCTGCTGTGGCGGTACCGGATGATCGCGACGACACCCGAGGGCACGGTCGGGTTGCGCGTGAGCAGCTCGCGTGCGATGCCCGTTCCGGAGTTCGTGGTGCTGGGACGGGCGATCGCCTCCAGCGTGACGGTCGGGGGCGCGGGGTCGGGCGGCCCGGCATGACGCGTCACGATTTCACCCTGCTGTTGCCGGGCCGCTGGGCGCGGCTGGAACTCGAGGACGACTACCGGCTGCGCTCCGGCATCCGCGAATACCTGCTCGCGGCGGGCGGCCGGCGCGACGATCAGACCCTGCTGCGCGCCGAGCTGCGCGGCCGGCTGCTGCGCGCGGCGCGCCGGGCGCGCGACGCGGGAGGCACGCACCAGTTCCTCGGGGTCGAGCTCTCGCCCGGGGTTCCGTTCCCGGCGGTGCTGACGGTCTCGTGGCCGCTCGTGCGCGCACTCGAGCCCGATCCGGAGCCGGTGCACCTGCGGCAGCTCGTCGCCGCCGCGGACCCGGATGCGGTGGCGTTCCCGATCGGCCGGAGCCCGGCCGTGCGCACGTGCCGTCGCTCGCGGCGCCCGGCGCTCGAGGAGGACGGCGCCCCCGAGGTCGAGGGCCTCACGATCGACTACTGGGTCGGCGTGCCCGGCACTGCGCGCGTGGCGCTGTTCAGCGCATCCGTTGCCCTTGTGACCGAGGAGGCATCGCTCGTCGACCTGTTCACGGTCATCATGACGAGCCTGCGCTGGGAGGTGTGAGCGCTCAGCGCATGTTGACGAACTGCAGGGCGACGTCGAGGTCCTTGCCCTTCAGCAGGGCGATCACGGCCTGCAGGTCGTCGCGGCTCTTCGACTGCACGCGCAGCTCGTCGCCCTGGATCTGCGACTTGACCGACTTGGGGCCCTCGTCGCGGATGATCTTCGAGATCTTCTTGGCGTCCTCGGAGGGGATGCCCTCCTTCATCCGCGCCTCGAGGCGGTACTCCTTGCCGGATGCGAAGGGCTCGCCCGCGTCAAGGGAGCGCAGCGAGATGCCGCGCTTGATGAGCTTCTGCTCGAAGACGTCGAGCACGGCCTTGACGCGGTCCTCCGAGTTCGCCTTCATGAGGATCTTCTCGCCCGAGAACTCGATCGAGGCGCCCACGTTCTTGAAGTCGTAGCGCTGCGCGATCTCCTTCTGGGCCTGGCTGAGCGCGTTCTGGGTCTCCATCGTGTCGACCTTGCTGACGATGTCGAAAGAGGAATCTGCCATGCCCCGAGCGTAGCCGGGAAGCGCGGGGAGTTCCCCGGCGCGCGGGTGGTCAGCGGCGCGCCGTGCTCGAGCGCACCACGAGCTCGTAGGGCAGGTCGATGTTGAGCCCGCCCTCGTCGCGCTCGCCGGGGTGCAGCCGGTCCATGAGGACCTCGACCGCCATCCGCCCCTGCATGTCGGGGAACTGCGCGATCGTGGTGAGCCCGAAGAACTCCGAGAGCTCGTGGTCGTCGATGCCGATGATCGAGACGTCCCCCGGCACGTGCATGCCGAGGTCCTTGGCGGCGAGGATCGCCCCGATCGCCATCTCGTCGGATGCGGCGAAGATCGCCGTCGGACGCCCGACCGGGTTGCCGAGCAGCTGCTTCGCCGCACGGTATCCGCCCTCCATCGTGAAGTCGGCGGCGTGGAAGTGCCGGTCGAGCGTCTCGATCCCGGCGGCCGTCATGGCCTCCTCGTAGCCGTGGCGGCGGTTGGTGGGCAGGTGGAAGTCCATCTCGAGCGCATCGCCGCCGATGTGGGCGATGTCGGTGTGCCCGAGCGCGAGCAGGTGCTCGGTGGCGAGCCGGCCGAGCTCGACGTCGTCGAGGCTCAGCGTGCGCACGCCGGGCAGCGGGCCGCCGACGCCGACGATCGGCTTGTCGAGGTCGATGAGGCGCTGCACCTCGTCGGGGGTCAGCTCGAGCGAGACGGCGATCACGGCATCCACCCGCTGACGCAGCAGGAAGTGCTCGAAGACGAGCCGACGCTCCTCGTTGCTGCCGCCGAGGTTGTAGAGGGTCAGGTCGTAGCCCTGCTCGAGCAGCGCCGACTCGGCGCCCTCGATGACGGCACCGTAGAACCAGCGGTTGAGGAACGGGATGACGACGCCGACGTTGCGGGTGCGGCCGGTGGCGAGGCCGGAGGCGCTCGACGAGACGACGTAGCCGAGCTCGTTGGCCGCCGCGATGACGCGCTCCCGCGTGGTGGGGGAGACGGATCCGCGGCCGGAGAGTGCGCGCGAGACGGTCGCCGCCGAGACGCCGGCGAGCTCGGCGACCTCGTGGATTCCGGCCACGTGTCCTCCTGGTTCGGGATGGGTTCTCGCATCCTATCGGCGGGCTGCGGCGGGCTTCGCGTCTGTGGTCATCGGAGGCGCCGCGAGCTTGTATCCTTGATGGGCGCGAGCGGTTGGTGACTACACGAGTCGAGCGCGCACCTGGCGAGTTACCCAAGCGGCCAAAGGGATCTGACTGTAAATCAGCCGGCGTAGCCTTCGGGGGTTCGAATCCCTCACTCGCCACACTGTGAAAGCCCCGCTCCGGCGGGGCTTTCCGCGTCCCCGGCCTCGCCACCCCGAGCCACCTCCGCTGACTGGTCGGTAAATCCCGTTATTCGTGCCGAATAACGGGATTTACCGACCAGTCAGCGGTGTCGGGTCAGCGGGAGGTGGGGAGCCAGACGCGCATGGTCGAGGGGCCGCGGTTCGCCCAGTCCTTGTAGGGGCGCAGGCGCGCCCGGATGCGGTCGGCCGGGGCCGCGGGCAGGCCCGGCACCGCGGCCGGCTCGGGGTCGACGCGGATGCGCAGCGCGACCTCCGCGCCGTCGTCGGTCGCCGTGAGCGGCGCATCCGCGTCGAGTTCGATGTGCTCGACGTCGACGCCGACCGGAAGGTCGACGTCTTCGAGCGCGAGCACGAGGGGCCCGCGCTCGACGGCGAGCTGGCCCCGGATGGCGTCCGCCCGCGGGTGGGGCGCGGTGAGTCGCGGGGTGAGCGGCAGCTCGAGCTCGAGCACCGTGCCGGGAGCGTAGGCGCGGGTCTCGGTGACGAGGCCCGCACCCACGGGGCGGGCCGTGCCGTCGACGCGGAGGGTCGCGCCCTCCGCCCAGGCGGGAACACGCAGGGCGATGCCGACCACCGCATCCGGCGCTTCGAGCACCGTGACCCGCACGCGCCCGTCGTGCGGGTAGCCGGTCTCGATGCGCAGCGCGAGCTCGCCCGCATCCAGCAGCACCCGCACCTCGCCGTCGACGTGCTGCAGCAGCTGCACGCTCGCGCCGTCGGTCGCCGCGACGTAGCCGGCGATCGAGGCGAGGGTGCGCGCCACATTGGTGGGGCAGCACGACACCTCGAACCACGGCGCCCGCATGCTCGCCTCGGCGCGCTCGCTCAGCTCGTCGTCGGCGAACGGATGCGTCGTCGTGCGCTGGTGCAGCGTGTTGGCGTAGGAGAACGCGCGCCCGTCGGCCCGCGGCGAGACGAGCACGGCGTTGAGCAGGGTGCGCTCGATCTGGTCGGCGTAGCCGGTGTCGCCCGTGCGCAGCAGCAGGCGCCAGGCGACCATGACGGAGCCGATGGCGGCGCAGGTCTCGGCGTAGGAGCGGTCGGCGGGCAGCTCGTAGTCGGCGCCGAACTCCTCGTTCTGGTGGTGCGCTCCGACGCCCCCCGTCAGGTAGCTCCTCCGCTCGATGGCGCGTCGATACTGGGCCTCGACCGCGTCGGCCAGCGCGTCGTCGCCCGTCTCGGCGGCGACGTCGAGCGCGCCCGCCGAGAGGTACATCGCGCGCACGGCGTGCCCCCGCAGCACCTCCGCCTCGCGCACGGGCACGTCATCGAGGAAGTAGTCGCTGCCCTGGTAGAGGTTGGTGGCGAGGGTGCGGCGGCCGCGACGCTCGACGAGGAGCGCGGCGAGGCGCAGCATCCGCTCGTCGCCGGTCGCCCGGGAGTACTCGACCAGGGCGGGTTCGAGCTCGGGGTGCCCGCAGACCGCGTCGCGCCCGTCCGGCCCGAACTCGCGCCACAGGTGCTCGACGAGGCGCCGGGCGACGGCGGGCAGCTCGTCGTCGTGCCCGGTGCGCAGGCGCGCGACGGCGGCCTGGATGAGGTGCCCCGCGCAGTACAGCTCGTGCCCGAACTCGAGGTTCGAGTAGCGCGCGGGCTGGCCAGGGCGCCCGTAGCTCGTGTGCAGGTAGCCGTCGGCGTCCTGCGCGGCGGCGACGCGCGCGACGAGGGCGGTGTAGCGGCGCTCGAGCCCCGCATCCGGGTGCCGCCCGAGCTCCCAGGCCATGGCCTCGAGCAGCTTGTAGACCTCCGAGTCGACGAACTCGATGCCCGCGTGCGGGCCGGATGCCACCCCGGCCGCGCGGTCGAAGTTGGCGACCCAGCCGATGCGCTCCATCCAGTCGGCGCAGTGCCCGATGATCGCGTCGGCGTTCAGCTGCTGCATCCCGCCCCAGAAGCCGCCCGTGATGCGCACCTCGTCGAGGCCGAGCGGGCGCAGGGCGCCGCCGCGCGGCAGGACGGGCACGGCGGGGTTCGCGGATGCGGGGGTCGGGGTGGAGCGGGTCACGGTCGCCTATCTCGGTGGCTGCGGGGAGCGATTCGGCGGGGACTTGCATTGTCGAACCGGTTCGATTACCGTAGCGCCCACGAGGAGGCGGTTCAACCCCGAATCCGCGCCGCATTCGACGAAGAACTCGCGTTCGACGACGAATTCGGGCAGAATCCTCGACAGCAGGGCCCCAGATCAATCGAATCGGTTCGAAGGAGAACGCACGGTGGCAACCATCGGCGACGTGGCGAAGGCCGCGGGCGTGTCCCGCAGCACCGTGTCGTATGCGCTCTCCGGCAAGCGCACGATCTCGGACGAGACGCGCGAACGCATCGAGGCCGCCATCCGCGAACTCGGCTTCACGCCGAACGCCGGCGCCCGCGCCCTCGCCACGAGCCAGACCAAGGTCATCGGCCTCCTCGTGCAGTTCTTCCAGGACGAGTTCTCGCCCGCCATGCTGCAGTACGTGCTGCCGATCTCGGATGCCGCCCGCGAGGCCGGCTACGACATCCTGATGGTCACCGAGGCCGACGGGCCCCGCGCGCTCAAGCGCATCACCGACTCCGACATGGTCGACGGCGTCGTGCTGCTCAACGTCGCGCACGACGACCCGCGCATCGCGCCGCTGCGCGCCGCGCGCCAGCCCGGCGCCCTCGTGGGTCTGCCGCGCGACACCGACGGGCTCGACGTCTTCGACCTCGACTTCGGCGAGTCGGCGCGCATGCTCGTCGACCACCTGCACGAGCTCGGGCATCGCGAGATCGTGCTGGTCTCGCCGCACGAGCACGTGATCTCGCGCGGGGGCGCGTACGTCTGGCGGTTCAAGGATGCGGCGCTCGAGCGCGCGGCGCGCTACGGCCTGCGGATCTACCCCTACTACGGCGAGACCCAGCAGCCCGAGATGGTGCGGGCCTGGAACGGCATCCTCGACGAGCGGCCCACCGCGACCGCCGTCATCGTACACAACGACGCCATGATCGCCTCGCTGCCGTCCGTCCTGGCGGCGCGCGGGGTCGAGGTGCCGCGCGACCTCTCGGTCGTCGGCATCTTCTCCGAAGACTTCGGTCGACTGTTCTCACTGCCCTACACGGCCATCGAGACGTCGCCGGACAAGCTGGGCCGCGCAGCGGTTCAGGCACTCGTGCACCGAATGCAGGACGGGGAGGGCGCAGGTGCCCCCGTCGTCCGGTTCATCGCACCCGAACTGACGGATCGAGGCAGCACCCGCTGACCCGCGCCGGAGCGGGCAGCGATTTCGTCCGCACAGGCGTCGAACCGGTTCGACAGGCACAACGAGATACCCGCACCACATTCAGAGAGGAATCACTGTGGACATCACCCGCAAGACGCGCCTCCTCGGCGCGACCGTGCTGAGCGGCGTCGTCGTCGCCGCGGCGCTCACCGGATGCTCGACCGAGCCCGGCGCCGGCAACGGCTCCGAGAGCCCCGCCGAATACACCCTGTGGGACCCGTACCCCGACCGCGACGAGAACTCGGACTGGGCCAAGGCGATCGACGCGTGCGCCGCCGAACTCGGCATCACCATCAAGCGCAACGCCGGCAACACGGGCGACACGGTCAAGGACCTCACGACCGCGGCCGCCGGCAAGCTGCCCGACATCGCCATGGTCGACAACCCCAAGGTCTCGACCCTCGCCGACGCGGGCCTGCTCACGACGACCGACGACAACGGTCTCGACGTCTCCGACATCCAGGCCAACATCCTCACCGCGGGTGAGATCGACGGCAAGACCTACGGGGTGCCGGTCGGCGCCAACACGCTCGGCCTCTACTACAACCCCGCCGTGCTCGACGCGGCCGGCGTCGACATCGCCACCGTCGTCGACGGCGCCTCGCTCACCGCGGCGCTCGAGAAGGTCGTCGCATCCGGCAAGAAGGGCATCACCTTCTCGGCCGTCGGCACCGAGGAGGGCTCGTTCCAGTTCCTCCCGTGGTTCTGGGGCGCGGGCGCGGACCTCACCGCTCTCGACTCGCCCGAGGCGGAGAAGTCGCTCGCCCTGTGGACCGGCTGGGTCGCGGACGGCCTCGCCCCGCAGTCGGTGCTGCAGAACACCCAGGGCACCAGCTGGGACGAGTTCATGACCGGAGACTTCGGCTTCGCCGAGAACGGATCCTGGTTCAAGTCGGCCGCCGACGGCGCCGGCTACCAGGTCATCCAGATCCCCGGCGAGAACGGCCAGGGAGCGCCCGCGCCGACCGGCGGTGAGTTCATCACCATCCCGATCCAGAAGGACACCTCGCGCTACGCGACCTCGGCGAAGATCACGACGTGCCTCACCGAGGGCAACACGGGTGCCGACTCGCTCGGCTACATCGCCCCGACCGCCGACGGCCAGGCGGCGCAGCTCGCCGCCGACCCGTCGCTGCAGGCGTGGGTGGATGCGGTCGCCGCCGCCAAGCCGCGCACGGCCGACAACCTCGGCATCAGCTACGGCGTCATCTCCGAGCAGCTCTACACCGCGGTGCAGAACGCCCTCTCGGGCGGCTCGAGCCCGGCTGACGCGCTCGCCGCGGCGCAGTCCGCCGCAGCGGACAAGCTGAAGTAACCCCCACCCCCTCGCCCGCACCGACATCACTGGAGGACTGAGATGACCGCGATGCAGACCGCACCGAGGACCGGTGCGGGCGAGGGGGCATCCCGCCCGCGGGTGGCGCCGCACACCGACGCCACCCGCCCGGGCGAACGCGAGCAGCGCCGCCGCCGGCAGCGCATCAGGGAGCAGCTGATCGCCTGGGCGTTCATCGCCCCCGTCGCGATCTACATGCTCGTGTTCTACGCCTACCCGCTGCTGCGCAACCTCGACCTGAGCGTGCGCGACTACACGCTCGCCTCGTTCATCACGGGCGAGCCGCCCCTCGTCGGCCTCTCCAACTACATCGAGGTGCTGACGAGCCCCACCTTCGGCCCGTCGCTGTGGAACACCGCCGTGTTCACGCTCGGCTCGATCATCGTGCAGTTCGCGATCGGGCTCGCCCTCGCGGTGTTCTTCTATCGCCGGTTCCCGCTCTCCTCGACCCTGCGCGCCCTCTTCCTCGTGCCGTGGCTGCTGCCGCTGCTCGTCTCGGCGTCGATCTGGGCCTGGATGCTGAACTCCGACTCCGGCATCGTCAACGCCGCGCTCGCCGTGTTCGGCATCCCGCAGGTCAACTGGCTCACCTCGCCGCAGACCTCGATGATCGGCGTGCTCATCGCCAACATCTGGATCGGCATCCCGTTCAACCTCGTGATCATGTACTCGGGGCTGCAGAACATCCCCGACGAGGTCTACGAGGCCGCCTCCCTCGACGGCGCGAACGGATGGCAGAAGTTCTGGCAGATCACCTTCCCGATGCTGCGCCCCGTCACCGCGATCACCCTGCTGCTCGGACTCGTCTACACGCTCAAGGTCTTCGACATCATCTGGATCATGACGCGCGGCGGCCCGGGCGACTCCTCGGCGACGTTCGCGATCTGGTCGTACCGGCTCGGATTCGGCGGCGGGTCCCCGGACCTCAGCCCGGCCGCCGCGGTCGGCAACCTGCTGATCCTGATCGCCTTCGTCTTCGGCATCATCTACATCCGCACCCAGCGCCGCACGGAGGACGAGCTGTGAACGCCCGCACCACGCGCATCCTGACGAGCGTCATCGGCGTGATCCTGACCGCGATCATGCTCTTCCCGCTCTACTGGATGGTCAACGTCTCCCTCACCCCGCCCGAGCGGCTGCGCAAGGATCCGCCCGACGTCTTCCCGTGGAACCCCACCTTCGACGGCTACGCGCGGGTGCTCCAGGACCAGCTGCCGAACCTGTTCACGAGCTTCGTCGTGGGCATCGGCACGGTCGTGCTGACCCTCGTGCTCTCGGCGCCCGCGGCCTACGCGCTCGCGAAGCTGCGCCCGCGCGGCGGTCGCGCCGTCGACTTCGTGATGCTCATCGCGCAGATGATCCCCGGCATCATCATGGCGATGGGGTTCTACCTCATCTTCTTCAACTGGGGGCTCCTCGACTCGATCCCCGGCCTCATCCTGGCCGACTCGACGCTCGCGGTGCCGTTCGGCGTGCTCATCTTCACGGCGTTCATGTCGGGCATCCCGGGCGAGCTCATGTCGGCCGCGAGGATCGACGGCGCGGGCGCGTGGCGCACCTTCCGCTCGATCGTGCTGCCGATCAGCCGCAACTCGATCGTCACGGTGTCGCTCTTCGCGTTCCTGTGGTCGTGGTCGGACTTCCTGTTCGCCTCGACCGTGAACCGGGGCGGCGAGCTGCAGCCGATCACGATCGGCATCTACCGCTACATCGGCAACAACACCCAGGACTGGAACGCGATCATGGCCACCGCGGTCGTCGCCTCCATCCCGGCTGCCGTGCTGCTCGTCGTCGCCCAGCGCTACGTCGCGGCGGGGGTCACCGCGGGCGCGGTGAAGTAGTGGGCGCGCTCCGATTCGACCTCGACGAGATCCCGTTCAGCACCCGCGGCTCCTGGCTGTCGGTGTCGCGCGTGGTCGGCCTGCACCGGCGGGCCGAGCTCGTGCACCTCGTCTCGCACACGACCGGGATGCATCCGGTGCTGTCGCTCGCGCCGCTCGTGCCGGGCGGGGCGGATGCGGAGGTGACGCTCGAGGCGACGCCGGCGGTGCTGCGCTGGGCGGGGGAGGCGGGCGCGGGCTCGGTCGAGGCCGTCTTCGACCGACCGGATGCCGTGCGGCTGCGCGGGTCCGGGCTCGGGATGCGGCTGGCCGACGCCGCCGACCGGCTCACCCCGTTCACCGGTGACTACCTGTACCGCTCGCCCGCCGACGGCGCCGCCGTGCTCACCTCCTACGAGACGGGGCGGCGGTACCGGGTGACCCCGCTCGCGGGCGCGTTCGAGGTGGTCGGGGCGGGGGCGCTCGGCGCGGCCGAGCGGGCCGTCGTCGCGGGTGCCGACGGGCGCCCGTGGGAGCTCGCGATCGAGGAGCTCGCGTCCGAACCCGCGCCCTACGTCGCCGCCGGCGCGTTCGACGAGGTGGCCGCGGCACGGGATGCCGAGTTCGCCGCGTACGCCGCAGCCCTCTCGCCGGGCGCGGGGGCGGCATCCGATCTGGCGGCCTACGTGCTGTGGAGCGCGACCGTCGCCCCCGCCGGCTTCGTGGGGCGTGAGGCGGTGCTCATGTCGAAGCACTGGATGGACAAGGTGTGGAGCTGGGACCACTGCTTCAACGCGCTGGCCCTCGCCGCGGCCGAGCCGCGGGCCGCCGTCGACCAGTTCCTGCTGCCGTTCGACCACCAGGCGCCGACAGGCGCGCTGCCGGACTCGATCACGCACTCCGAGGTGCTCTACAACTTCGTGAAGCCGCCCATCCACGGCTGGATGTGGGCGCGGCTGCGCGGGGTGCTGCCGGATGCCGTGGTCGCCGAGGCTGCGCCGGAGGTCTATCTGCGCCTCGCCGCGTGGACCCGCTTCTGGCTCGACCGGCGGCGCGCGCCGGGCAGCGCCCTGCCGTACTACGAGCACGGCAACGACTCCGGCTGGGACAACTCGACGGTGTTCGCGGACGACCGGCTCGTGGAGTCGCCCGACCTCGCGGTTTTCCTCGCGCTGCAGCTCGATGAGCTGGCGGCGCTCGCGGCATCCGTCGCCCCCGCCGAGGCGGACGGGTGGGCGGCGGAGGCCGCGCGCATCCGGGCCGCGATGCTCGCCGAGCTGCGCGACGGCGACCGTCTCGTCGCGCGCTCGGTCGACGGGCACCGGCCCGCGCGCACCTCGAGCCTGCTGACCGCGCTGCCGCTGCTGGGCGCGCGGCAGCTGCCGCCCGAGGTGGTCGACGCGCTCGTGGCGGATGTCGAGGCGCACCTCACCGAGTTCGGCCCCGCGACCGAGCTGGTCGACTCGCCGCTCTACGAGGCGGACGGATACTGGCGCGGCCCGATCTGGGCGCCGTCGACGTTCATCGTGGTGGCGGGGCTGCGTGCCGCGGGTCGCGACGCGCTCGCCGAGGAGGTCGCGGCGCGTTTCCTCCGCCTCTGCGAGCGCTCGGGCTTCGCCGAGAACTTCGACGCCCTCACGGGTGCCGGCCTCCGCGACCGCGCCTACACCTGGACCGCCGCCGTCTACCTGCTCCTCGCCCGGGCCTGACACTTGGGGCTGTACTAACTACAGGCTGACTCGGTCGCCAGGAGCGGAATTACGGCTGGCTCGGCCTGTAGTTGGTACGGCTCTGCTTGACAACTCCGTCGTCTCCAGTATTAGATCGGTTTAGTAAACGGTTCAACGACGAAGGCGAAGACGTGAGCACTGCATCGATGCAGCTGAGGGGCCCCGAGGTGTCGGGGCCGGCGGCCCCCGCGCCGTGGTGGACGGATGCCGTGGTCTACCAGGTCTACCTGCGCTCGTTCCGCGACGCCGACGGCGACGGGATCGGCGATCTCGCCGGCCTACGGGCGGGCCTCGTCGACATCGCCGACCTCGGCTGCGACGCAATCTGGCTGAACCCCTGCTACCCCTCGCCGCAGCGCGACCACGGGTACGACATCGCCGACTACCGCGGCATCGACCCGGCTTACGGCACGCTCGAGGAGTTCGACGCGCTCGTCGCCGACGCCCACCGTCTCGGCATCCGGGTACTCATGGACATGGTGGCCAACCACTGCTCGAGCGAACACCCCTGGTTTGTCGAGGCGCTCGCGGCGGAGCCCGGCAGCCCCGAACGGGCCCGGTTCATGTTCCGCGACGGCAAGGGACAGCATGGCGAGCTCCCGCCCAACAACTGGCAGAGCGTGTTCGGCGGCCCCGCCTGGACGCGGGTGACCGAGGCCGACGGCGCTCCGGGCCAGTGGTACCTGCACTCGTTCGACCCCGGCCAGCCCGACTTCGACTGGCGCGATCAGGCCGTGCGCACGTACTTCGACGAGGTGCTCGCCTTCTGGTTCGACCGCGGCGTCGACGGATTCCGCATCGACGTGGCCCACGGGCACGTCAAGGCAGAGGGCCTGCCCGACTGGCCCGGCGCCGACACCGGCGACGGGGGGCACAACTACGCGATGTGGGATCAGCCCGAGGTGCACGAGATCTACCGCTCCTGGCGGCGGGTGGGCGACGCCTACCCCGAACCGAAGTATTTCGTGGGGGAGATCTGGGTACCGAGCCCGGACAGCCTCGCCGACTACCTACGCACCGACGAGTTGCATCAGGCCTTTACCTTCGAGCTGCTCGTGCAGCCCTGGAACGCGGCTCGGATGCGTGCCGCGATCGAGACCGGCCTCGGGCTGCCAGGGGCGGGCGGCGTGCCCGCCTGGACCCTCTCTAACCACGACGTGCACCGGCCGGTCACCCGCTACGGGCAGGAGCAGTCGCTCGAGGCGCCCGTGCCGACCGACATGATCGCCGCCGCCCGCCGTCGTGGTCCCGCCGACCTCGAGCTCGGGGTGCGCCGTTCCCGTGCCGCCGCCGCACTGCTGCTCGCGATCCCGGGCAGCGCCTACCTCTACCAGGGGGAGGAGCTGGGCCTGCCCGAGGTCTTCGACCTCCCGGATGCCGCCCGCCAGGATCCGATCTGGTTGCGCTCCGGCGGCGCCGAGCTGGGGCGCGACGGATGCCGCGTGCCGCTCCCGTGGGGCGGCGGCGGCACGAACCTCGGCTTCAGCCCCGCGGATGCGGTGGAACCGTGGCTACCACAACCCGCCTGGTTCGCGGCGTACGCGCGCGAGACCCAGCGAGACGATCCCGCATCCACTCTCAGCAGCTACCGCACCCTCGTGCGCGAACGCCGCGCGCTCTTCGGCGGCGCGACCCGGATCGACTGGCTCGACACCCCCGAGACGGTCCTCGCCTTCGTCCGAGGCGGGGGGCTGTGCGTCGTCAACCTCGGCGCCGATCCGTTCCCGATCCCCGCCGGGTGGTCCGCCGGCCGTCGCGTCGTGGCGACGGCGGATGCCCCGGACCCCCACGTCGTGCCCGGCGACTCCGCCGCCTGGTACGCGATCCCCGAAACACCGATCCACCCCTGACAGCACACAGAAGGAGCAATGATGCACCGCAGAACAACCCTGGCCCTCGCCGCGATCGTCGCGGCCGGAGCCCTCGCCCTCACGGGCTGCTCGCCGTCCGACGGCGGCAGCGGAGGCGGCGACGTCACCGAGGTGACGATCTGGCACTACTGGGACGGCGCCAACGCCGACACCTTCGACGCGATGGTCAAGGAGTACAACGCCGACCACCCCGAGGTGAAGATCTCGACCTCCAACGTGCCCAACGCCGACTTCCTCACGAAGCTGCGCGCATCCGCCACGTCGAAGACGCTGCCGGACGTCGCGATCGGCGACCTCGTCTGGGTGCCCCAGATCGAGCAGTTCGGCACCCTCGCCGACCTCATGGGCTTGCTGCCCGCAGACGTGCTCTCTGACATCAACCCCGCGCTCACCTCGTTTGGCAGGATCGGCGGCAAGCAGGTCTCGGTGCCGGTCTCGGCCAATAACCTCGCCTACATGTACAACAAGACCCTGTTCGAGGAGGCCGGGCTCGACCCCGAGCAGCCCCCGACGACGTGGGACGAGCTGATGGCCGACGGCAAGGCCATCCTGGAGAAGACCGGCAAGCCCGGCTACGACCTCTTCACCCAGGCCGGTGACAACGGCGAGGGACTCACCTGGAACTTCCAGGTCAACCTCTGGCAGGCCGGCGGCGAGTTCCTCACCGCCGACAACAGCGCGGCCGCGTTCAACACCGCGGAGGGCAAGAAGGCGCTGCAGTTCTGGAAGGACCTCATCGACTCGGGCGTGAGTCCGTATGCCAAGTGGGGCGAGTTCGAGAAGGGCCAGGGCGGTTCCGCCCAGGAGGGATCCTGGATGGTCGGCATCTGGGCGCCCGACCCGCCGTTCGAGTTCGGCACCGCCAAGGCGCCGTATCCCGCCGACGGCGCCCCCGCCACGAACCTCGGCGGCGAGCAGGCCATGGTGTTCGACAACTCGGATGCGACGGCGAAGGCCGCGGCGGACTTCCTCGCCTGGTTCCTGCAGCCCGAGCAGTCCACGAGCTGGAGCGAGAAGACCGGGATGCTGCCGGTGCTGAACTCGGTCGCGACGAGCTCCGACTACCTCGACTGGGTGAACTCCTCGGAGCCGCGCCTGCTGCCCTTCATCGAGCAGATGGCCGACGCGCACGCCCGTCCGAACACGCCGCTGTACCCCGCGATCTCGCTCGCCTTCGCGCAGCAGATCGAGACGGCGCTCGCGGGTGAGGCGAGCGTGAGCGACGCTCTCGCGGCGGCCGAGAAGGCCGTCAACGATGTGATCGCGAAGGGCTGAGCCGAGTCGTGACCACGACCCAGGCCGGGATCCGCTCGGAGCTTCCTGCTCCGGGCGGATCCCGCCGCGCCCCGCGCCGGGCGCGGCGCGGCCGCTACGAGCCCGAGCAGCTCTGGACCGCCGCCTTCTTCCTCGCGCCCGCCCTCGTCGTGCTCGGCGTCTTCGTGCTCTACCCGGCCGTCTCGGCGGCCTACATCAGCCTCACCTCCTGGGACGGCTTCTCGCCGGTCAAGGAGTTCATCGGGCTCGACAACTACCTGCGGCTCGCCCAGGACCCGGAGTTCTGGAACAGCCTGCTCGTCACCTGTGCCTACGCGGTGGGCGTCTGCCTGCTCTCGGTCGTGAGCGGCCTCGTCATCGCCCTGCTGTTGGACGCCCCGCTGCGCGGCCGGGGCTTCTACCGCAGCATCTACTTCCTCCCGGTCGTCACCTCATCCGTCGCGGCGGCGATCGTGTGGCGCTACATGCTCGATCCGGCGGGCTTCGTGAACGCCGTGCTCGGCCAGATCGGCATCCAGGGCCCCGACTGGCTGCAGGACCGCTGGCTCGCCCTCGGCGCCCTCACCCTGTTGACCGTCTGGAAGAACCTCGGCTTCAACGCGATCCTCTACCTCACGGCGCTGCAGGCGCTGCCCGAGGGCATCTACGAGGCCGCACAGCTCGACGGCGCGACCGTCGCCCAGCGCATCCGGCTCCTCACGATCCCGCTGCTGCGCCCCATGACCTTCTTCGTCGTGGTGCAGGCGCTCATCACGAGCTTTCAGGCCTTCGACCTGGTCTACGTATTCACCCAGGGCGGGCCGCGCGGCGGCACCGAGGTGCTCGGGATGCTGATGTACCGCGAGGCGTTCCGGTTCGGCGACTTCGGCTACGGCACGGCGATCGCCTTCGTCACCCTGCTGCTCGTGCTGGGGGTCACCCTCGTGCAGTGGCGCGCGAGCGGATCGGGGAAGGAGCGATGAGGCAGAGCCGCGCCGTGCGCCTCGGGCGCCACCTCGCCCTGCTCGTGGGGGCGGCGACCGTGGTCGTGCCGTTCCTGTGGATGTTCACGACCTCGCTGCAGACCCGCGCCGAGACCTACACGAGCGCGTCGATCCTGCCGACCTCGTGGCACTGGGAGAACTACGTGCGGGCCTGGGAGTCGGCGCCGTTCGGCCAGTACTACCTCAACAGCCTCATCATGGCGGTCGGCATCGTCGCCGGGCACCTTGTGCTCGACGGGATGGCGGCCTACGCCTTCGCGCGGCTGCGCTTCCCGTTCCGCAACGCGATCTTCCTCGTGCTGCTGGCGGCGCTCATGGTGCCGACGTTCGTCACGATCATCCCGGCCTACGCGATCGTGGCCGACCTCCGCTGGATCGACACCTACGCGGGGCTCATCGTGCCGCGGCTCGCCGATGTCTTCGGCATCGTGCTGCTGCGGCAGTACTTCCTCTCGATACCGGGCGAGCTCGAGGAGGCGGCGCGCATCGACGGCTGCTCGCGCATCGGCGCGTTCTTCCGCATCATCGTGCCGCTCGCGAGGCCGGCGTTCGCGACCCTCGCGATCTTCAGCTTCCTCTTCGCCTGGAACGACTTCCTCTGGCCGCTGCTCGTCACCAACACGGATGAGATGCGCACCCTGCAGATCGGCCTGTCGTCGTTCGTGGGCCGCTACGGCACCTCGTGGAACTACCTCATGGCGGGCACCCTCACCGCGACCCTGCCCAGCATCGTCGTCTTCCTCTTCTTCCAGCGCGCCCTCGTGCGCGGCATCGCCTCCTCCGGATTGAAGGACTAGTGACAACTCCCGACTGGCTGGCCGACGCCGTCTTCTACCAGATATTCCCGGAGCGCTTCGCGAACGGAGATGCGAGCCTCGACCCGGACGACGTGGTGCCGTGGGATTCGGAGCCCACCCGCGACAACTTCTTCGGCGGCGACCTGGAGGGCATCATCCAGCACCTCGACCACATCGTCGAGCTCGGCGCCAACGCCCTCTACCTGACCCCGATCTTCGAGGCGCGCACCAACCACCGCTACGACGCCGTCGACTACTTCGCGATCGACCACCGCCTCGGCGACCTCGCCACCTTCCGGCGGTTCCTCGACGAAGCACACGCCCGCGGCATCCGGGTCGTGCTCGACGCCGTGCTCAACCACTGCGGCGACGGGCACTGGGCGTTCCGGGATGTCGTCGAGAAGGAGGAGACGTCGGAGTACGTCAACTGGTTCTCGGTCGAGGGGTTCCCCGTGACGCCGCATCCGGAGCCCAACTACCGCACCTGCTCGGGATGCTGGTACCTGCCGAAGTGGAACGCCTACAACCCCGAGGTGCGCGCACACCACCACGAGGTGGCCCGCTACTGGATCGAGCAGGGCATCGACGGCTGGCGCCTCGACGTGCCCTACTTCATCAACCACACCTTCTGGCGCGGGTTCCGCGACGTCGTCAAGGGGCTGGGGGAGGACTCCTACATCGTCGCCGAGGAGTGGCGCGAGCCGGAGCAGTGGCTGCAGGGCGATCTGGCCGACGGCACCATGAACTACACGCTTCGCGACCTCGTGCTGGGCTTCACAGCCGATCGGACCGTCGACGCGCACGCGTTCGCGGCGGGAATGAACGCGTTGCGCGACCGCATCCCCGAGGGCTTCCACACGGGCATGCTCAACCTGCTCGGCAGCCACGATACCGAGCGCGTGCTCACCCGGCATGGAGGCGACGAGCGGTCCGCGCTGCTCGCCTACGCGCTGCTTCTCACCGCCGAGGGCGCCCCCATGATCTACTACGGCGACGAAGTGGGCATGGTGGGAGAGAACGACCCCGGATGCCGGGGCGCGATGGTGTGGGAACGCGAGCGGTGGTCGACCGAGCTGCTCGACGGCATCCGCGAGCTGACGGCGCTGCGAGCCGAGAACGCGGCTCTGCGGCGCGGTACGCAGGAGGTGTCCGCGCTTGATGGCGATACAGTTCTGCTGACCCGACAGCTCGGCGACGAGCGGGTGGCGGTGCTCGTCCACCGCGGCGCGGGCGCGACCTTCGAGGCGGCCGGCGTCGTCGTCAGCTTCGACGGCCCCGGCAGTCGGATCGTCATCACGGACCACGGAGAAATGCGATGAAGCGCAGAGCGACCATGCAGGACGTCGCCGACCGCGCCAACGTCTCGAAGTCGGCCGTCTCCCTCGCCTTCAACGACGCCCGGAAGCTCTCCGAGGCGACTGTACAGAACATCATGAAGGCCGCCGAGGAGCTCGGATTCAGCCAGGACCCCGCGGCCCGGATGTTGCGCACCCGCCGCACCGACAGCCTCGGGCTGCTGCTGCCGCAGCAGATCGACAAGATCCTCGAGAACCCGTACTACGCCCAGTTCCTTCAGGGGATCGGCCAGACCTGCCAGCGGGAGGGTTTCACCCTGCTGCTCGCCCCGCCGCTGCGCGGCTCGATGCTGAAGAGCATCCCCTTCGCGGCGGTCGACGGCTTCATCGTCAGCGGCCTGGAGTCCGATCGCGGCGAGGTGAAGGCGCTGCGCCAGCGCGGCATCCCGTTTGTGCTCGTCGACAGCGAGGTGGGGGACGACGCCCCGAGCATCGAGATCGACGACGGGGAGGGCACCCGCCAGGTGATCGAGCACCTGCTCGGCCTCGGTCACCGCCGCATCGCGATCGTCGCAATCGAGACCGGCATCGACGGCGGCTACCGGCACTGGCATGGCCCGGTGCGGCGGCGCATGCAGGGTGTCATCCAGGGGCTTGCGGGGGCGGGGCTCACCCCCGAGAGCGAGGGAATCACCATCTGCGAGGTGGCCTGCACGCGCGAGGGAGGCGCTGAGGCGTTCCGCACGCTGTGGGCTGATACCGAGCGGCCCACGGCGCTCGTCGCGTTCAGCGACATCATCGCCCTCGGCATCCTGGATGCGGCTCGGGACGCTGGTGTCGACGTGCCGGGGGAGCTCTCGGTGTCGGGATTCGACGACCTCACCGAGGCGAGCTGGACGACCCCCGCGCTCACGACGGTACGGCAGCCGATCGCGACCAAGGGCCGGCTCGCCGCCGAGTACCTGGTCGAGGCGATCGCGGGCGGAGAGCACGCCGCCCCCCCGCAGCAGCGCCTCGACACGACGCTCCTCGTGCGCGGCTCCACGGGGCCCGCGCGCGAGCAGCCGTGACGTCAGCAGCCTGCTCCTCGCCCGGGCCTGACACGCCCCGCCCCACCCCCGCTGACTGGTCGGTAAATCCCGTTATTCGTGCCGAATAACGGGATTTACCGACCAGTCAGCGGGGGGCCAGCCGGGGGTGGGTGGGCGCGTGCCAGGCTGGAGCCATGAGCAGCGAACTCCTCGACCTGGCCCGCGCGATCGCCCTCGAGGCGGGGGAGCTGGCCGCGCGCCGGCGGCGTGAGGGGGTCGAGGTCGCGGCCACCAAGTCGAACCCCGTCGACGTCGTGACCGCCGCCGACCGCGAGGTGGAGGAGCTCATCCGCGCCCGCCTCGGGTCCGCGCGTCCGCAGGATGCGATCCTCGGCGAGGAGGGCGGCGCGACGGGCGGCACGAGCGGCCTCACCTGGGTCGTCGACCCCATCGACGGCACCACCAACTACCTCTACGGCATCCGTCGCTACGCCGTGAGCATCGCGGTCGTCGAGGGCGAGCCCGACCCCGCCACCTGGACCCCGCTCGCGGGCGTCGTCTTCGCGCCCGCCATGGACGAGCTGTTCACCGCGTCGCGGGGCGGTGGCGCGCAGCTCGGCGACACCCGCATCACGGTCGCGCCGCCCGTGCCGCTCGAGCAGGCGCTCATCGCCACCGGCTTCGCGTACGACCCGCGGATGCGCGGCGTGCAGGGCGAGGTGGTGGCGCGGATGCTGCCCCGCGTGCGCGACATCCGTCGCCAGGGCGCCGCATCCGTCGACCTCGCCGACCTCGCCGCCGGCCGGCACGACGCCTACTTCGAGGCGACGCTCAACCCCTGGGACCACGGGGCGGGCGAGCTCATCGTCCGCGAGGCGGGCGGGGTCGTGCGGGGGCGCGGCGTCGACCGCCCGAGTCGCGAGTTCCTCATCGCGGGGCACCCGGATGTCGTGGGCCCCCTCGAGGAGCTGCTCGCGGAACTGGGAGTCTGACCGGAAACCTGGCCGGTCGGGAGGGTGTTCGGTACGATCGAGGGGTTCCCCGAACCCGAGCGGCCCGTCGTGGCATGGAGGAGAGCGTGACCACTCGCATCGCGTCGCGTCGACGCGTCCTCCGACAGCGCTCGTGACACTCGAGCACTCGACGCCCCCCGAGGCGGCCACCCGCCGCGAGCTCCGCGAACGCGAGCGCGCGGCCGCTGCCGCCACCCCGCGCAGTGCCGCCCCGCGCGACGCCGCCCCGCACAGCCCCGCCCCGCGCAGCCCCGCCCCGCTCAGCCCCGCCCCGCTCAGCCCCACACCCCGCAGCGCCGCCCGCCGCCCGGCCTCCCCGCGCGCCACCGCGCACCGCGCACCGCGCGGCCGCCGTTCGCTCGGCTCCCGCATCCTCTCCACCTCCGCGCTCGTCGCGGTCGGGGCGATCGTGGTCGGGATGTCGTTGCCCGCGAACGTGCTCGACAGCTACGCGCCGACCGCCGCGGCCGACACCTCGCTCATCGCGGCGGTCGCCGTGGAGGACGCGCAGGAGCTCAGCATCGACAGCCTCGACCCCGAGGCGATGACGGTGTCGCGCGACGACTTCGACGTGAAGTCGTGGGCCGAGGTGCTGCGCGAACGTTACGGCAGCCGCAACTACTCCTCGTACCGGGTCGGCAACTCGGGGCCGATCCGGTGGCCGTTCCCCTACTCGGTGCCGATCTCATCCGGGTACGGCGCGCGCGAGGCCGCCTGCGGCGCGTGCTCGACCGACCACAAGGGTCTCGACTTCGTGCCGGGCAACGGCGCGCCGATCTACGCGATCGCGAACGGCGTCGTCGTGGAGCACTCCGAGAACCACTGGAGCTTCGGCAACTCGGTGGTGCTCCGGCACAGCATCGACGGGCAGGTCGTGCAGACCCGCTACGCGCACATGCAGCTCTCGTCCTCGCCCCTCCAGGTGGGTGACGAGGTGGCCGTGGGCGACTTCATCGGCCTCGTCGGGCAGACGGGCGTCGCGACGGCACCGCACCTGCACTTCGAGGTGATCGTGAACGGCGGGCACGTCGACCCGTTCCCCTGGCTGCAGGCGCACGCGGGCTAGGGGCGATTCGCGCCTGAGGCGCCCCTCACCCGGCGCGGGCTCGGCCCGGCGGGTCAGTCCGCGAGGAGCCAGGCGGTCGTGTCGCCCGGGATGCGGTCGTCGCCCAGCGGGCCGCTCGCCACGAGCACGCGCCCCGCAGGTCGCGCCGTCGAGCCGGCTCCGGTGTTCGCCACGACCGTGATGCCGCCGTTGCGCAGCACGAGCACGTCCGGCTCCTCGCTCGGCAGCCACTCGAGAGTGCCCGAGCCGAGGTCGTACTCGCGACGCAGCGCGAGCAGCGTGCGGTACAGCTCGAGCGTCGATCCGGGCACGCCGCGCTGGGTGTCGCGCGCGTAGGAGGCCCAGGCCTCCGGCTGCGGCAGCCAGCTCGCGGTGGTCGGGCCGAAGCCCGCGCCGGGGGCGTCCGCCTCCCAGGGGAGCGGCACACGGCATCCGTCGCGACCGTAGGTCTCGCCCCCGGTGCGGAAGAAGCTGGGGTCCTGGCGCGCCTCGTCGGGCAGGTCGATGACCTCGGGCAGGCCCAGCTCCTCACCCTGGTACAGGTACGAGGAGCCCGGCAGCGCGAGCATGAAGGCGGTGGCGGCACGGGCGCGGCGCAGGCCCACGACCTCGTCCGGATGCGACCCCGACTTCGGCCCGAGCCCCTGACCCTGCGGCGGCGGCGGGGTGAGCCCGAGCCGGGTCGCGTGGCGGATGACGTCGTGGTTGGAGAGCACCCAGGTGCTGGGCGCGCCGACGGAGCCGAACGCGGCGAGCGAGTCGTCGACGACGGCGCGCAGCGCGCCCGCCTCCCACGGGGTCTCGAGGTAGCGGAAGTTGAACGTCTGGTGCATCTCGTCGGGGCGCACCCAGCGGGCGAGCTTGGTGAGCGGCTCGACCCAGGCCTCGCCGGCGAGGATGCGGTCGGGGCCGTACTCGGCGAGCACGGCGTGCCAGTCGCGGTAGATCGCGTGCACGGCGTCCTGGCCCCAGTAGGGCACATCCGTCTCGTCGCCGCCCATGCTTCCGGCGTCGGCGGGCGGCGTGTAGTCGGGCAGGCCGTCGGCCTTCGCCATGCCGTGCGCGACGTCGACCCGGAATCCGTCGACCCCGCGGTCGAGCCAGAACCGCAGGACCCCGCGGAAGTACTCCCACACCTCGGGGTTGGTCCAGTCGAAGTCGGGCTGCGTGGTGTCGAAGAGGTGCAGGTACCACTGGCCGGGGGTGCCGTCCGGCTCGGTCACGCGCGTCCAGGCGTGGCCGCCGAAGATCGACTCCCAGTTGTTGGGCGGCAGCTCGCCGTGCTCGCCGCGGCCGTCGCGGAAGATGTAGCGCGCGCGCTCCCGCGAGCCGGGGGCGGATGCGAGCGCGGCCTGGAACCAGACGTGGGCGCTGGAGGAGTGGTTGGGCACGAGGTCGACGATGACGCGGATGCCGAGCTCGTGTGCCGCCGCCTGCATCGCGTCGAAGTCGGAGAGGGTGCCGAAGAGCGGGTCGACGTCGCAGTAGTCGGCGACGTCGTAGCCGGCGTCGGCCTGCGGCGAGGTGAAGAAGGGCGAGAGCCAGATCGCGTCGATGCCGAGCTCGGCGAGCTCGGGGAGGCGCTGGGTGATGCCGGGGAGGTCGCCGACGCCGTCGCCGTCCGCGTCCGCGAACGAGCGCGGGTAGACCTGGTAGATGACGGCTGTGCGCCACCACTCGCTCTGCTGCGGATCGCTGCTCGCGTTCACCTTCGTGCTTCCTCCGGTCGGGGTACCGGGCGCCCCCATGCTAACGAGCGCCGTTGCTCGGGACGCGACGATGCGCCCAGCCCCGGGCATCCCCTAGTTGTAAACGCTTCCATAGCCGGATGTCAATTCAGCCGCCTTGTTATCAGCCTGTAACCGACGAGACTTGACATACAGGCACATCGTGCGCTGTCATGTCTGCAAACGCTTGCACCGAGCGTTCCGGAGAACGGCCTCCCCTGGGCGGCCGAAAACCCGACCACAGGGAAAGGACCACACCAATGAAGGTGACCAAGAAGAGCGCGCTGAGCCTCGGCGCGATCGCCGTGGCCTCGGCGTTCGTGCTGAGCGGATGCCAGTCCACCGAGGGCGAGGGCAACGAGACCCCGGCCGACGCCGGCAGCCTCACCGTCTGGGTCGACACCGAGCGCGTCGCCGCGCTGCAGGGTGCCGCCGACGCGTACAGCGAGAAGACCGGTGTCGAGGTCGAGCTCGTCGGCCACGACGTCAACACCACCAAGGACGACTTCATCCAGCAGGTTCCGACCGGCGAGGGCCCCGACATCGTCATGGGCGCCCACGACTGGCTCGGTGAGCTGACCACCAACGGTGTCGTCGCCCCGCTCGAGCTCGGCGACTCCGCCTCCGGCTACCTCCCGGTCGCCATCCAGGCCGCCACCTACGAGGGCACCGTCTACATGCTCCCGTACGCCGTCGAGAACATCGCCGTGCTGCGCAACGCCGACCTCGTGTCCGAGCCGGCCGCCAACTTCGACGACATGATCGCCAAGGGCAAGGCCGCCGGCCTCGACCACCCGTTCGTGGTCGAGCAGGGCGCCGAGGGCAACCCGTACCACCTGTACCCGTTCCAGACCGCGTTCGGCGCCCCCGTGTTCGGCACCGACGCATCCGGCTCGTACGACCCGGCCGACCTGCAGATCGGCAACGAGGGCGGGCACGAGTTCGCCGAGTGGCTCTCGAGCCAGGGCAAGAACGGCACGGGCGCCTTCAACACCGACATCGACGGTGCGATCGCCAAGCAGGCCTTCCTCGACGGAACCGCCGCGTTCTGGCTGACCGGCCCGTGGAACGTCGGCTCGGCCATCGACGCCGGCATCAACGTCGCGATCGACCAGGTCCCGTCGCCTACCTCCGACGCGGCGGCGCCGTTCGCCGGTGTGAAGGGCTTCTTCCTCTCGGCCGAGTCGAAGAACAAGGTCGCCGCGACCGACTTCCTGGTGAACTACCTCGGCTCCGAGGACGTGCAGCTCGAGCTCTTCAAGGCGGGCAACATCCTCCCCGCCCTGAGCGCCGCCGCTGACACCGCCGCGAGCGACCCGATCATCGCCGGCTTCCAGGCCGTCGGTGGCGACGCGGTGCCGATGCCGGCCATCCCGGCGATGGGTGCCGTGTGGCAGTACTGGGGCGTGGCCCAGGCCGCCATCATCAACGGTGAGGACCCGACGGCGACGTGGGACAAGCTCGCCGCCGATGTGGCCGCTGCGATCGGCTGATCCAGCCGCTCGATGAACGGGATGCGGGGCGTGCCGCCGCAGGGGTGGACGCGCCCCGCATCCTCTTTCACCCTCATCCACCCCTGCGCATAGAGATGTGAACCCGATGGCTCTCTCCACCCGCCAACGCCGGACGCCGGCGCCGATCGCCCTCCCGACCGGCTCCGCCCGGTCGATGATCATCAAGATCCTGCTGCTCGCGTTCATCGACGCCGTCGCCGTCTTCGCCGTGTTCTCGCTCGTCATGCAGAAGAACTGGTTCGTGGCGGTCGTGGTGGTCGCGGCCACCGTCGTGGTCAACTGGATCTACTTCTCGCGGCGCTTCCTGCCCGCCAAGTACCTCACCCCCGGCCTCATCTTCCTGGCCGTCTTCCAGGTCTTCGTGCTCCTGTACACCTGCTATGTCGGTTTCACCAACTACGGAACCGGCCACAACGGCACGAAGGAGCAGGCGATCTCGTCGCTGCTCGCCTCCTCGCTGGAGCGGGTCGAGGACTCGCCTGCCTACCCCGTGACGGTTGTCGACCGCTTCGGCGAGCTCGGCCTGCTGGTCACCGACCCGACCACGGGCGAGGCGTTCGTCGGCACCTCGGACGAGCCGCTGAGCCGCGTTCCCGACGCGGAGAAGTCGGGCGGCAAGGCCGTGTCGGCACCTGGATGGACGAGCCTCACCTTCCAGCAGGTGATCGCCCGTACCGCCGAGATCACCGAGCTCTCCGTGCCCTACTCGAGCGACCCGAACGACGGAGCGCTGCGCACGCCCGAGGGCTCCAACGCGTACCGCTACCTCTCGACCATGGAGTACGACGCGCACGCCGACACCATGACCAACACGGTCACGGGCGTCGTCTACGCCGACCGCGGCACGGGCGCGTTCGCCGCCGAGGACGGCACCGAGCTGCGCCCCGGCTGGCAGATCACCGTCGGCTTCGACAACTTCGTGCGCGCCTTCACCGAGCCCAGCATCCGCGGGCCGCTCGTCTACGTGACGGTCTGGACGTTCATCTTCGCCATCGCATCCGTGGTGCTCAACTTCGCGCTCGGCCTGCTGCTCGCGATCACCTTCCAGAACGCGCGGATGCGGGGGGTCAAGTACTACCGCCTGCTGCTGATCCTGCCGTACGCGTTCCCCGCCTTCCTCTCGATCCTCGTGTGGAAGGGCATGATGAACGAGAGCTTCGGCTTCCTCAACCAGGCGCTGTTCGGCGGCGCCGACATCCCCTGGCTCACCGACCCGACCCTCGCCAAGGTGAGCGCCATCCTGGTGAACGTGTGGCTCGGCTTCCCGTACATGTTCCTCATCTGCACGGGGGCCCTGCAGGCGATCCCGGACGAGCTCACCGAGGCCGCGACGGTCGACGGCGCGAGGGGCTGGAGCGTCTTCCGGCTCATCAAGCTGCCGCTGCTGCTGTCGACCACGGCGCCCGTGCTCGTCTCGACGTTCGCGTTCAACTTCAACAACTTCAACCTCGTGTACCTGCTCAACAACGGTGGTCCACGAGATACGACGACGAGCCTGCCCGTCGGCCACACCGACCTGCTCATCTCGATGGTCTACAAGGTGGCGTTCACCGGCCAGAACCGCGACTACGGGCTGGCATCCGCGTTCTCGATCATCATCTTCCTCATCGTGGCTGCCATCGCGGTGGTCAGCTTCTCGAGGACCAAGGCTCTCGAGGAGATCCAGCGATGACCACGACCAACATCCCCGCGGCCCACCGCTCGCGCCCCGCGGGCCCCCGCAAGCGCACCGTCGGACGCTGGTTCGGCGACACCGGATGGCGGCACGTCGTCGCGATCGTCGTCTCGATCTTCGCGGTGTTCCCGCTGCTGTTCGTGCTCTCGAGTTCGCTCAACCCCAACGGCACCCTCACGGGCTCGAACGTGCTCTTCTCGAAGATCGGCATCGACAGCTTCTGGCGCATGCTCTCGGGCGACCAGGGCCCGTACCTCGTGTGGTTCTGGAACACGATCAAGATCGCCGCGGTCACCGCCGTCGCCTCGACCCTGATGGGGGCGCTCGCCGCCTACGCGTTCTCGCGGATGCGGTTCACGGGCCGCCGCTTCGGGCTCGTGACGATCGTCGTGATCCAGATGTTCCCGCAGCTGCTGGGCGCGGTCGCGATCTTCCTCATGATGAGCGCGATCGGCGACGTGTTCCCGCCGTTCGGACTCAACACCCACTGGGGCCTCATCCTCGTGTACCTGGGCGGGTCGCTCGGGGTGAACACGTACCTCATGTACGGCTTCTTCAACACGGTGCCGATCGAGATCGACGAGGCCGCCAAGATCGACGGGGCGGGCCACGCGCGGATCTTCTTCACGATCATCCTGCGGCTCGTCGCGCCGATCCTCGCGGTCGTCGCCCTGCTGTCGGTCATCGCATCCGTGTCGGAGTACCTCATCGCCTCGGTGCTGCTGATCGACCCCGAGAACCAGACCCTCGCGGTCGGGCTCGTGAAGCTCGTCTCCAACCCGCGTTACGCGGACTGGAGCGCCTTCTCGGCGGGCGCCATCATGGCGGCCATCCCGGTCGTGGCTCTGTTCCTCGCGCTGCAGAAGTACATCGTCGGCGGCATCACCGCCGGTGCCGTCAAGTAGTCGGCTCAGGTGGTTGAGGAGTCCGCGCAGCGGGCGTCTCGAAACCAGCGTCACCCCGCACTGCTCACCTCTCTCGATTAGGGTGCCCGCATGACCCTCCCGCCGCTCGCCGCGCATCCGCACCACGACGGTTCGCCGCTGTACGTCTCGCAGGAGCCCGTGCTCGGCGAGCCGGTGCGGATGCGGCTGCGGGTGCCGCGCGCGTTCGGGGCGTTGCGCTCGGCGCGCGTGCGCTCCAACCCCGACCGCGAGCCGTCGTACGCGACGGCCGGGCTCGTGCACGAGACCCCGGACGCGGTCTGGTGGCAGGCGGAGCTCGTGGTGGAGAACCCTGAGCACGGCTACCGCTGGCTGCTCGAGGGGGAGGACGGCCGCACCTGGTGGCTGAGTTCGCGGGGCCTCTCGGCCACCGAGACACGCGACGTCGACGACTTCCGGCTCGTCACGCATCCGGCACCGCCCGCGTGGGGGCGCGAGGCCGTCATGTACCAGGTGTTCCCCGACCGCTTCGCGCGGTCGGCGGCGGCGGATGCGCGCGAGCTGCCCGGGTGGGCGCTGCCGACCGCGTGGGGCGACCCCGTCATCCATGAGGGGCCGGGCACGGGCACGCAGTTCTACGGCGGCGACCTCGACGGGGTGCGCGAGCACCTCGACCACCTCGTGTCGCTGGGGGTGAACCTGCTCTACCTGACGCCCGTGTTCCCGGCGCGGTCCAACCACCGCTACGACGCCTCCACCTTCGACCACGTCGACCCGCTGCTCGGCGGCGACGAGGCGCTCGTGCGCCTGGTGGAGGCGGCGCACGAGCGCGGCATCCGGGTGATCGGCGACCTCACGAGCAACCACTCGGGTGACGCGCACGAGTGGTTCCGCGCCGCGCACGAGCACCCGGGCGCGCCCGAGAGCGACTTCTACCTCTGGCTCGACGAGGGGCAGTCCGACTACGTCTCGTGGCTCGGGCACCGCAGTCTGCCGAAGTTCAACTGGGCCTCGCCCGAGCTGCGGTCGCGGTTCATCGAGGGACCGGACTCGGTGGTCGGCCGCTTCCTGCGCGCGCCGTTCCGCTTCGACGGCTGGCGCATCGACGTCGCCAACATGACGGGCCGCTACCGCGCCCAGGACCTCAACGGCGAGGTGCGCCGCGCCATCCGCCGCACCATGGTCGAGGTGAACCCCGACACGCTGCTCGTGGGGGAGTCGACCAACGACGCGAGCTTCTCGGACTTCACGGGCGACGCGTGGCACGGGGCGATGACGTACGCCAACTTCACCCGACCGTTGTGGAACTGGCTGTCGGTGCCCGACTCGCCGGCGGGCGGGGGGCTCGGGATGACGCTCGGCCGCACGGTCGACTACAGCGGCGTCGACTTCTACGCGCAGCACCGTGAGCTCGCCGCCGCCTTCCCGTGGCGCACGCGCCTGCATCTGATGAACGCCCTCGACACCCACGACACCCCGCGGTTCACCACCTCGGCGCGGGACGGTGCGGTGCCGGTGGCGGTCGGGCTCGCGATGACGATGCCCGGCATCCCCGTGGTGTGGGCGGGCGACGAGTTCGGCTTCACGGCCGCCGACGGCGAGCAGGCGCGCACCCCGATCCCGTGGGAGCGGGTGGGGGAGTTCGCGGAGTCGATCGGGCTGTACCGCCGGATGATCGCCCTGCGGCGCGCGCATCCGGCGCTGACCGGGGGTGGCATCCGCTGGCTGCACGCCTCGGAGGAGGCTGTCGCGTTCGTGCGTGAGGCGCCGGAGGAGCGGGTGCTCGTGCTGGCGGCGCGCTCGGACGCGGTCGTCGAGCTGGGCGCCGAGCTTCCGGATGCTGCGGAGCTGCTCGAGGGTTCCGCGAGCTGGGCGGGTGGTCGCGTGGCGGTCACGGGGCCGACGTTCCTCGCGTGGCGACTTCCCGAGGCCGAGCTGCCCGCGTGGTGAGGCGCTGCAGCTCCCTCCACAGATGGCCTCAGCGCGACTTATCCGCAGATTTCTCCCGCGGCTGGCTCCGCGTCGGAGCGCCCGCGTAGTCTGCCCGCAGGAGGTTCCCGCCATGACCGTCGAGCTCGTGTCTCTCGTCGTCGCCCTGTTCGGCGTCGCCGCGACGGTGCTGGGCGGCGTCGCGGGGATGCTCGGTCTGTTCTCCCGTCGTCTCGAGGGTCGCTTCGAGAAGATCGACGCTCGGTTCGAGAAGATCGACGCGCAGTTCGAGAAGATCGACGCGCGGTTCGAGAGACTGGAAGAGAAGATGGACGCGCGCTTCGAGAAGGTCGACGCGCGGTTCGAAAAGGTCGACGAGCAGTTCGCCGAGCTGCGTCGCGAGGTCACCGAGAACACCGTGGCGATCGCCCGTCTCGAGGGGCCCCGCCCGCATCTCGTCCTCGGCACCGCGCGCTGATCGCGTGTGCGGCGACGCCGCGCCGAGATGGTAGGCTCTTCCGGTGCCCGGACGCAGTCCGCGGTCGCGCCCCGATAGCTCAGTGGTAGAGCACTTCCATGGTAAGGAAGGGGTCGTCAGTTCAATCCTGACTCGGGGCTCTGTTCATCGGCTCGAGGCTCCACCCTCAAGTCGATGAACTCGTGGCTGAGTAGCTCAGTTGGTGAGAGCGCACGACTCATAATCGTGAGGTCGCGGGTTCGAGTCCCGCCTCAGCTACCAAATAAGAGTCCCGGTCATCCGCCGATTCCGCGCCGTCTCGCCCCCGCTCGGGGTGACCTCACGATGAGCACGCGGTATCCAGCTGGACGTCGGCACGTCGAGCGTCGGGCCGGTCGAGCGCTGCTTGTCCGAGCACGCGCGTGGGTGGCCCACGCTACGTTCAGATGCGACCAGAACAACTGCGAGCCCCGGGCGTCAAGAACGCCTTGACGTACTGCAGAACGTCAAGATAGGATTGACGCGACGAAGATCCGAATCAGTGCACGCAAGCACGGCATCGAGGATGCCGACATCCTGCACGCATGGAGGAACGCCGTGCGACTTGTCGAGGGGCTGTGACCATGGCAACCACGACGCGTATCGATGAGACGGGCCTGGACGACCTCGATCCCGCGGCGACTCCCGCCCGCGATGCATCCCACTTTCGAGCGATCATCGCGGCCAACGAGGCGGTTGCATCAGCAGAGGGTCAGTTGCGGGCTGCGGTTCACTCAGCCCGGGCCGCGGGTGACTCGTGGACGATCATCGGCGCGGCGCTCGGCGTGAGCAAGCAGGCGGCGCAGCAGCGCTTCTCGAGATAGAAGCAGCAGGGCGAGCGCATCTCCGGAAATACCTGCCACAAGATCAAGGGGATACGCGCTCCAGGTAGTTCTTGATGGAAGCGGTAAGCGTCTGATTGATCGCCGATTCGACGCGTGGCCAGACCGACTCCACTTCATCCGTGTGTAGAAAGTTAACTCCGTCGGAGGGCCTCAAGCGCAAGAGCACTTCAGACGTAAAGCTGCCGTCGGCCTCCACGCGTGCGTCTTGCGGAAGGTAGGTTTCTGCAAAGAAGGTGAGGGCTGCGATGCCTGACTCTCCGAATCCAACCTTTTGAAATACGACGCCATACCGGATGGCCGAGTCGAGAAGTTTTAGATTCAAGAGTGCCCACCAGGTTCCATCCTGCAGGTTGGTATAGAAGTCAACTTCCTTCGCTGCTCGAATGATTTCACGGCGCCAGTGGTGTGCGGGCTCTTTCGGCGGAGCGGCATGCAGAACCCACGCATCGGTACGCGGGTCTACATCGGTGAATGTCGCCTTCAGCTCTGCAGCGACGCGGGTCAACTCCTCACGCGAGCGCTCGAGAAGCGCAGTGTTGAGCGCGGCGATCCCATTTCGCCGCTCGTTGTCAGAGAACTCCAGCTTCGCCTTGAGTTGTTTCGCGTACTCCTTGGCAACCTGCACCGCAGACGAGCCCGTGTAGTTCGGCCGCGCTTCGAGTTCTGCGAGGATCGCGTATTCCTCTAGCCGCGCGAAGAAGCGTATGAGCACCTCGAGGTCGCCGAAGTTGGCCCGGTCGAGGGCCTCGATGTACTCCTCGCGGTCCTCGCGTCGGACAACAACCGGCGCGTAGCCGCGCTGCAGAAGCACGAGCAGGGTGAGAGCTCGTGCGACGCGACCGTTCCCATCAGCGAAAGGATGAATCGAGATGAAGCGATGATGGAGCCAGGCGGCGAGCGCTACCGGGTGAATGTCTTCGTCGTCCAGGTATTTGTTGTATAGCGAGACAAGAGCGTCGATCTCATCCACAACAAAGATCGCAGGAGTGTATTGCAGCAGCGAACCGTCGCTTCGCTTGACATGGTTGTCCGTCGTCTTCCATGCGCCGTGCGGTAGGGGAATTTGAACTACAGAACCGAATTGATCACGGGCTTCATAGGTGTCTTGCGCTGCCGTAATCGACGAGTGAAGTTCTTTGATGAACGACGAGGAAAAAGGGCGATCCTCGCGGAGATAGTTCACGAGCAGATTTAGCCCATTGAGCTGAGCATTGATCGTCTCGAGCGTCGAATCAGACACCCCGCCGTCGCGCTCTGCGACATCGAGGGTTAGCCCCTCGGCGACGAGGGCCTCGGTTACTCCCCACTCGAGATCGTAGAGGCGCTCGATTATTCCAGTCTCGATTGCGTGCCGTCGCAGATTCCTCGCTCTACGCTCCTCCGCGTCGTCGGGGGAAACATCAGCCATGAATTCGCTCCACCGATTATGGAAGTCTGACGCGCGGGAAAGTGCGTTCGCAGTCTCCACTGTCAGTTCACTCGGGAAACCCGTAACGGCCTGCCACTCGATCTGTACGCCCACGCCAGAAACTGTAGTGACATGTATGCCCAGATGGGCGCTCGCGCGCCGCGCTTGCGCCCTCTGACTGCCTGAGGCCTCGGCGTGCGCCCACGACGGGCATGCGCGGGCACCTTTCGCAGCAACTTGTGACTGTCATCAGGGAAGCCATCTGCCCATGCATCGGTCACAAGGGGGGCGGGGAGATGGGGCCAGCTCGAGCTGCAGCCTAGCGACGAGGTCAGCCACGGCGGCGGACACCGGCTCTGGTAGCACCGGCGACTCCCGCGCAGCCCTAGCTACCGATCAGGAGGACGTGAACCTCAGCGTGAGCGTGTCTCGCCTCCAGCTTTGTGGCTCCCGCAAAGAACCGTGCTCACGACTGAGACGCAACGTCTCCTGGTTCGCCACCGTCTCCACCATGGGCTGCGAACTCTCGGAAACCTGCGTAGTCAGGAAACAACGTCCGCGCTGACCTGTTGTAGGTGCCTTCCAGGTACTTGAGCAGTTTCTTCTTCAGTGCAGGAGAAATTAGTATCGCGACGAAGGGAAGCCAGCGAGGTGCCCCCGGCGTGCGGTCGCCAGTAAGTGATTTCGCCAGAGCCTCGGGGTTGCCGTGCTCGTGCGGAATGCTGAGGCTCTGGAACGGACCATTTGCGTCCCGCGCGCTTGGGACCGGGGAAGCGAGGAAGAAACCTTCTTGTGCACGCAATCGCGCATTCGGATGGGCCGCTTCGACGACGAAGGATGAGTTGCGCGCGAGCGCTCGTTCGAGAGTTACCTCGTTTGCTGCACGGCCCTCGGCGGGCGCTGCGCGTTCGCCGATGGAGATGTAGCGCTCCCAGGACGAGACGTTCACTGCCAGGAGCACCCCTGTACGCGAGACGTCTGCGAGGCGCGGCGTTTGACACGCGAACCACAGCGCAGTCATCGGGTTGCTGCTTACGTCAATGAGTCGTGTTTCTACTCCGTAGTGCTGCATGTCAGCGAGGACTTCAAGGTCGTCCAGGAACTCCGTCTCCCCCGATCCAAGCCCCCACGCACGCGCGTCGGCCAAACACTTAAGCTCCGCCTCGCGCAGACTCCTTTCGTCGGTCGACAGCACTCCCAACCGCCGGTGCAACGACGACGAGAGTGAGTAGTCGGCGCTGGACATGCCTCGCCATGCGAACCTCTGGCGTGCGCTGAATACACCCACCGCACCGAGAATGTTCATCGTGTCTCGAGCGGTGGACGGCGCTACCCACCATCCGGTCGACTTCCAAACGCGCCCATTTCGACCAACCAACGCATACCTCCTTGTAGCTTTGCTCACCTTAGCGCGCCGCGGAGAGATTGAGCCATCGTCGGAAGTTGGGGCTGATGTCGACGATGCTGGTTGCTCAAGTTCGTCGCACCCCATGTGCGAGGTTTGGGCCGCCGTGCCCGGGTAGCGCGGCTTCGTGTGAGTAACTAATGGCGTCCGAGCGTGCCGCCGCGCGCCCACGCCACCTGCCCCCCGAGCGGGGGCTCGGCCCGCGCGGTGGGGTGCTGCTACGGTGCTGGCGAAGCCCCGGTCGCCTCATCGACCGGGCATGGATGTCGAACGGCACTCTGGGGATAGGGCTGCCCGTTCGGATGCGGCCCACGCCGCACCCGGACGGTGAACCGAACCCGGGAGCCGCATCCATGTCTCGTCGTCACCGCAGCCTGTCCGCCCTGCTCGTCACCGCGCTCGCGGCCGGAGGGCTCGCGCTCGTGCCGGCGGCATCCGCATCCGCCGCGATGGTCGTCACCGACTGGGCGTCGCTGCGCACCGCCGTCAACGACGCCACGGGCGACGTGGACATCGAACTCGGCGCGAACATCGACAACCCTGCCGGACAGAACCTGGTGGTGCCGGTCGGCGTCACGGTCACCCTCGACCTCGGCGAGCGCAACCTGACGATCAACGGCCTCGGCAACTACGCCCCGGCCATCCGCGTGCCGAGCGGCGCGGCCCTCGTGATCGACGGCACCACGGGGCGCCTCGTCGCCAACGGCGGGGCGAGCGCGGCGGCGATCGGCGGGGCGAGCGGCAACAACCAGAACGGCGAGGCGGCGGGTTCCGTCACGATCCACGGGGGCGACGTGCGGGCGACCGCGGCCGGCGCCGTCCCGTCGCGCGGCGCAGGCGGCGCCGGAATCGGCGGAGGCGGCGGGGGGAACGTCACGAGCGGAGCCGGACGAGTCGGCGGTGCCGGGGGCACGATCACCATCACCGGGGGGACCGTACGGGCGACCGGATCCCAGACCGCCACGGTGCGCGACGGCGCCGGAATCGGGGGAGGTGGCGGTTCGCTCAGCGTCTCCGGCGTCGACGGAAGGGGCGGGGCAGGTGCCGACGTCACCGTCACCGGCGGGACGGTCATCGCGGTCGGCGGCGACGACGCATCCGGAATCGGCTCGGGGGGTGCCTACGTCGCCGGCGCGGCGGGAACTCTCACCGTGCAGGGCGTGGCCGCCGCCGGATCGGTCACCACCGGGGGGAGGAGGGAGAGCGCGTCTCGGCTCACGAACGCCGCCACAATCGTGGCGACAGGCGCTCCGGCCGACCGGGCGTTCCGTGCCGCGACGGCCGGCAACGCCTACTCGGTGCGCATCGACTACCCCGACGCGGTCTTCCTCGACGCGAACGGCGGGGCCCCCGCGTACGCCCCGATCGCCCTCGCGGCAGGATCCCCGATCCCCGAGCCGACGCCGCCGACGCGTGAGGGGCACACCTTCGCGGGCTGGTTCGCGGATGCGGCGCTCACCGACGCGTGGGACTTCGCGAACGACACCACGGCATCCGGCAACACGACGCTCTTCGCCGGGTGGGACGTCAACGTCTACCCCGTGACCTTCGTGACCAACGGCGGGACGGCCGTGCCGGATGCGTCGGCCGCCTACGGCACGACGCTGATCCCCCCGACGAGCAGCCGCGAAGGTCACACCCTCGTCGCGTGGCATCGGGATGCCGCGCTGACCCAGGAGTGGGACTTCGCCGCCGACACCGTGCCCGCCGACGCGGTCACGCTGTATGCCGAATGGAGCATCAACAGCTATCCCGTGACCTTCGCGTCGAACGGCGGCAGCTCCGTCTCCGCCCAGCCCGTCGAGTACGGCACCCCCGTGCCCGAGCCCGCGGCGCCGACGCGCGAGGGGCACACCTTCGCGGGTTGGTTCGCGGATGCGGCGCTCACCGACGCGTGGGACTTCCCCGTCGACACGATGCCGGCGGGCGCCCTCACGCTGTACGCGGCGTGGGACCTCAACAGCTACGACGTCGTCTTCGACGCGAACGGGGGCAGCTTCGTCGCCGGGCAGGAGGTCGACTACGACGCGCACGTGGCCGAGCCGTCGCCGCCGACCCGCGAGGGGCACACCTTCGCGGGCTGGTTCGCGGATGCGGCGTTGACCGACGCGTGGGACTTCGCCGGCGACACGATGCCCGCGGGCGAGCTCACCCTGCGCGCGGCGTGGACGGTCGACAGCTACCCGCTCGTGTTCGTCTCGAACGGCGGCAGCGCCGTGCCGCCGCAGGACGTCGACTACGGAACGCACATGGCCCCGTCGGATGTTCCGACCCGGGTCGGCCACACCTTCGCCGGCTGGTTCGCGGATGCGGCGCTGGAGACCGAGTGGGACATCGCCGTCGACACCATGCCCGCGCACGGCGTCACGCTCTACGCCGCCTGGTCGGTCAACAGCTACGACGTCACGTTCGTCACGAACGGCGGCAGCGCCGTCGCCACGACCGCGGTCGCGTACGACACCCTCGTGCCCGAGCCGACGGCGCCGACGCGCGAGGGCCACACCTTCGCGGGCTGGTTCGCGGATGCCGAACTCGAGACCGCGTGGAGCTTCGTCATCGACACCATGCCCGCGGGCGGCCTCACGCTGTTCGCGGCCTGGACGGTCAACAGCTACCCCGTGACGTTCGCATCCAACGGCGGAAGCCCCGTCGCCGGGACGTCCGTCGACTACGGCACGCACGTCATCCGGCCCGCCGACCCGACGCGCGTCGGCCACAGCTTCGCGGGGTGGTTCGCGGATGCGGCGCTCGCGACGGCGTGGGAGTTCGCCGTCGACACGATGCCTGCGGGCGGGCTCACCCTGCACGCGGCATGGAGCGTCAACAGCTACCGCGTCTCGTTCGACTCCGGCGGCGGCAGCGCCGTGCCCGAGCTCTCGGTCGTCTACGACGCTCTCGTGCCCGAGCCGCCCGCGCCAGCACTCGTGGGTCACACCTTCGCCGGTTGGTTCGCGGATGCGGCGCTCACCGACGCGTGGGAGTTCGCCGTCGACACGATGCCGGCCGAGGACATCGTGCTGTGGGCGGGGTGGGACGTCAACAGCTACAGCGTCACCTTCGCCGCCAACGGGGGCGCCTTCGTCGCCGGCCAGAGCGTCGACTTCGGAACCCCGGTCACCGAGCCGCCCGCACCGATGCGCGAGGGGCACCGCTTCGCGGGGTGGTTCGCGGATGCGGCACTCACCGATGCGTGGGACTTCGACCTCGACACGATGCCCGCGGGCGAGCTCACGCTGCACGCGGCATGGCACGTCAACAGCTACGGCGTCTCGTTCGACTCCGGCGGCGGCAGCGCCGTGCCCGAGCTGATGTTCGCCTACGGCACGCTCGTGACGGAGCCCGCCGCCCCGAGCCGTGTCGGTCACACCTTCGCGGGCTGGTTCGCGGATGCGGGGCTCACCGATGCGTGGGACTTCGCCACCGACACCATGCCCGCCCACGGCGTCACGCTGTACGCGGCGTGGGACGTCAACGACTACTTCGTCATCTACGTCACGAACGGGGGCGGTCACGTGGCCGGGCACCCTGTCCCCTTCGGGGCGCATCTCGTCGAGCCCGCGCTGGCGCGCGAGGGCCACACCTTCGCGGGCTGGTTCTCGGATGGGGCGTACACGACGGCGTGGGACTTCGACGTCGACACGATGCCCGCGGGCAGCCTCGTGCTGTTCGCGGCGTGGACGGTCAACAGCTATCCGGTGATCTTCGCGTCGGAGGGCGGGAGCCCCGTCGCCGGAGCGTCCGTCGACTACGGCACGCACGTCATCCGGCCCGCCGACCCGACGCGCGTCGGCCACAGCTTCGCGGGGTGGTTCGCGGATGCGGCGCTGACGACCGCGTGGGACTTCGACCTCGACACCATGCCTTCGGGTGAGCTCACGCTGCATGCGGCGTGGGACGTCAACAGCTACGGCGTCTCGTTCGACGAGAACGGCGGCAGCATCGTGCCCGATCTGACGGTCGCCTACGACACGCTCGTGACGGAGCCCGCCGATCCGAGCCGCGTCGGTCACACCTTCGCGGGCTGGTTCGCGGATGCGGCGCTCACGGTGCCGTGGCGCTTCGGCGTCGACACGATGCCCGCCGCAGACCTCATGCTGCGCGCGGCATGGACCGTCAACAGCTACCCGGTCGCGTTCGACGCGAACGGCGGAGGCGCCGTGCCGGGGCAGGACGTCGACTACGGCACGCTCGTGACGGAGCCCGCCGCCCCGAGCCGCGCCGGTCACACCTTCGCGGGCTGGTTCGCGGATGCGGCGCTCACCGAGCCGTGGGACTTCGCCGCCGATACGATGCCGGCCGACGCGCTCACGCTGCATGCCGCGTGGAGCATCAACAGCTACCTCGTGAGCTTCGACGCGGCGGGCGGCACCCCGATCGCGCCGCAGACGATCGAGTACGGCTCGCCCATCGTGCCGGTCACGCCCACCCGCACGGGGTACGTGTTCGCCGGGTGGAGCGACGGCGGCCTCGCCTGGGCGCCGCACATGCTCGTCCTGCACGACGTGACCCTCACGGCATCCTGGACACCGTTCGGGGCAGCGGTCACGCCCGGGTCGGGGCAGCTGCTGGTGAGCTGGGATGCCGCCGTGCTGCCCGAGAGTCCGGCCACCGACTACCTGGTGAGCGTCGAGCCGGGCGGCGCGAGCTGCACGAGCAGCGCGACGGCGTGCGCCGTGACGGGACTCGAACCCGGCAGCTACAGCGTCGTCGTCACGGCGCGCTGGGCAGACGCGGAGGCCGTCTCGACCCCGGTCGCCGTCGAGCTCGGCGAACTGCCGCTGCCGACCGAGGTGCCGGATGCGAGTGCGGGCGAGGTCACGCTCGCCCTCAGCCGCGGCGGCGCCGCGGTCGGCAGCGCTGCACAGGGCACGGCCCTGACGGCCGTGGGCACCGGCTTCGTGCCGGGCTCGACGGTCGAGTTCGCGATCTACTCCGAGCCCCGGATGCTGGGGGAGGCGACCGCGGGCCCCGACGGCACCGTGTCGGCGCGGCTCGTGATCCCGGCCGACCTCGAGCTCGGGGAGCACACCGTGATCGCGCGGGGCTTCACCGCGGACGGGCATGAGACCGGCTACGGCGTCGCGGCGCTCCGCGTCGTCGCGCCGGCGCTCGCCGGCACGGGCGTGGACCTCGCAACGGGCGTGCACGTTCCGCTTCTGGCGGCGATGGCGCTGCTGCTGCTCGGCGTCGCCGGGTTCCGGCTCGGGCGGGCCCGGATGCGCCCGAAAACCACCCGAACAGGTGGTTGAACCCGGCTCGGCGTGAGGCTCGGCGCTCGTAGCGTGCTCATGGCACGTCGACGAGATGCCTATCCCCCTCTCCCGACTGCCACCGACCTCTGGTCGGCGCCGCGACGCACCCCGCGCCGCGGCGCCGACCACGGTCGCACGCGCTCGCTACTCTTCGAGCATGAGCGCCGCACCGTCGACCGCGACCCCGCCGGGGTCGGCCGACGCGTCCGCGCCCGCCACGGCATCCGATGGTGCCTGGATCTACCCGCTACGTGAGGCGGTGATCACGACCCGCGCCGCGCTCGTCGTGGCCGCCAGTGTGCTGAGCCTCACGCTGCTGGGGGTTCTCGCCGTCCTCGGTGCGGTCGTCGTGCTCGGCAGCCCCGGCACGGTCGCGTGGTGGTCGCCCCTCGCCCTGCTTCCGCTCGCGATCGTCGTGACGTCGGTGTGGCGGGTGCGGCGGATGCCGTGGCCGGCCCTCCTCGGACTCGCCCTCGTCGCGGCGGCCGGGCTCGGCGCGCTGACCGTCTCGGCGGCCCTCTCGCCCACGATCTTCGCCGCGGGCACCGCCGGCTTCACCCTCTCGATGGCGAGCAACGTCGTCGTGCTCACGGGCACCGTCGCCGACCGGTGGACGGGCGGACTCGCGGGCGCGGTCGTCGGCTACCTGCTCGGCGCGGCCACCGTCGCGCTCACCGCCGCACTCGTGGGCCTGCCCTACCGGCTCGACCTGCCGCCGCTCGCCATCACGATCGGCCTCGCGGTCTGCTACCTCGTCTTCCCGCTCGCCCGCCGCCGTGCGCGCGGCGGGACGGAGGCCCTCGAGCGCGCCGACCGCCGCACCCGTGCGCGGCGACTGCGCGAGGTGGAGGGGAGGGAGTCGATCGCGGCCCTGCACGACTCGCTGCTCGGCGAACTCGCGGTGCTCGCCCGCCGGTCGCCGGGACCCCTCGACGACGGCGACCGCGCGCGGCTGACCGCGGCCCTCGAGTCGAGCGCGGTGTTGCCGATGCTGCGCACCGAGCCGCCCGCGACGCCCGACGGGATGGCCGCGTGGCTCGCATCCGTGGGTCGCGCGGGCGGGCTGAGGCTGCACCTCGACGGGCGCGTCGAGCTGCTCGACACGCTGCCCGATGCCACGTTGTCGGCCGTGCGCGCGGCCCTCGAGCAGTGCCTCGTCAACGTGATGCGGCACGCGGGCGTCGACGAGGCGTGGCTCGCGGTCGCGGCGACGGCGGAGGAGCTGAGCGTCACGGTCGTCGACGAGGGCGTGGGGTTCGACCCGGATGCCGTGCCGCGCGACCGCCTCGGGCTGAGCGAGTCGGTGCGGGGGCGCATCGAGCGCTGCGGGGGCACGGTGCGGCTGTGGTCGAGCCCCGGATCCGGCACCTCGGTGCACCTCGTGGTCCCCGCGGGCGGCGGGGCCGGCGGGGTCGGCGGATGATGGGCCTCCGCAGCACCCCGCAGCAGCTCGACCCGCTCGGCGGGGTCACGGCCGAGGCGTTCACCTGGGTGTACACGGTCGGCTCCGTCGCGGCGGCCGTCGGGATGAGCCTGCGACACCGCGACGAGTACCACCACGCGGCGCTGCTGCTCCTCGCCTTCGCCTGCTTCGCGGCGTCCGCGATCACGGTGCTGCTCGCATCCGCCCCGCGACGGGCGCCGTTCGGCACCCGCAGCGCGGTGCTCGCCTACACGTTCTCGCTCGCCGCCGTCGTGTTCGAGTCGACCGCGCAGTGGGGCAGCGACGGGGCGGCGCGCTCCGACTGGGCCCCTCTCGTGCTCGCCCTGCTGCTCGTGGTGATGGGCTCGTTCCGCCCGGCGGTCGAGCTGCTCGTCGTCACGGGGGTGGGCGTCGTGCTCGTGGGGGTGCTGACGGGCGTGAACTCGGTCGCATCCGCCGCCGAGCAGCCGCCGCTCGTCTACGCGGGGCTCACCGCGGGGCCCGTGCTCGCCACGGGGCTCGCCTCCGCCGCCTACTCCGCCACCCTCGTGCGCCGCCTGCAGGCCTGGCGCGAGGCGACGCGCGGCAGGCGGCAGCGCGCGGTGGAGCAGCTGCGGGTCCGCGTGCGCGACGACCTCCGCGACGAGCGGCTCACCCTCGTGGAGGGGGAGGTGGGGCCCTTCCTGCGTGGGCTGCTCGCGCGCGGGGCGACGGATGCCGCGGATGCCGAGCGGGCCCGGCGGCTCGGCGACGCCCTCCGTGGCGCGCTTGTGGCGGAGGCCGACGGGGTGTGGCTCGGCGACCTGGTCGACGTGCTCGACGACCCGCACGGACTCGCGGGGCGCATGGACGAGACGCAGCGCGCCGCGCTCGAGGCCGCCTGCACGGCCCTCGCCGGGCGGCACACGACCGCGAGTCTGACCGGAGCGGGCGCCGCCGTGCGCTGCACCCTGCGCTGGGAGCGCGGCGGGCGCGGCAGGGTCGGGCCCGAGGTGCAGGCGATCCTGCGCGCCGTGTTCCCCGGGGCGCGCGTGACGCCCGAGCGGCGGCGGCTCGTGATCGAGTTCCTCCCCGCGTGAGGTCGCGGCCTCAGCCGGGAACGGATGCGCCGAGCTCGCCGAGCGCGCCCGCCACCGACAGTGCCGCCCACACGCCGAACCCCGCGTACCAGAGCACGTAGAGCGCGATCGAGGCGACGAGCGGCGCGGGGGAGGCGGCCGTCACCCTCCGCAGCACGAGGTGGCGTCCGATCACGTAGACGAGGCCCGCGATCGCGGCGAACCCCCACGGGAACGGGCGGACCACACCGCGCACCCGCAGCATCCGGGCGTCGCGCCAGGCCAGCAGCAGGGCCAGGCCGACGGTGGCGAGCGAGCTGCCGAGCAGAACGCCGAGGTGCAGCACGACGTGGGCGATCGCATCCGCGGTGTCGCCGACCCAGAGCGCGTCGAGCACGGTGCCCACGTCGAAGAGGAAGATCGTCGACGCGAGCACCCACGGTGCGAGCACGAGCAGCCAGATCCAGACGCCGTCGACGCGCGTGCCGGCGGGCAGCGGCGGCCGCTCGTGCGGCGCGCGCGCCTCCTCCATCGCACCGGGAGGCATCACCAGGCCACTCACACGGCGAGCGTAGCCGGGTTCCTGGTGCCGTTTCGGCCGGATGGTGGGGTTTCGCGCCCACCATCCGGCCGAAACGGCACCATCCGCCGCCGCGCTCCCGCGCCGCCGCGTCCCCCCGTAGCATCGGCAGATGAGCAGCGCAGCCGAGCCCCTCGAGACCCTCCGTCGCCGCACGAGCGAGAAGTGGCGGGCGCATCCCGACGACGTGCTGCCGATGTTCGTGGCCGAGATGGACTACCCCCTCGCCCCCGCGATCACGGCGGCCCTGCGCGAGGCGGTCGAGCTCGGCGACACGGGCTACGTGAACCCGCGCGACCCCGCCCCGCGGGCCGCGTTCGCCGACTTCGCGCGCACGGCGTGGGGCTGGGAGGTGGACCCCGAGCGGATGTCGATCACGACGGATGTCAGCGTCGTCATCGTCGAGACGCTGCGGCGGCTCGCGGCGCCGGGCGACGGGGTGATCATCACGCCGCCCGTCTACCCGCCGTTCTTCGACCTCATCCCCGAGGCGGGCGCCCGCGTCGTCGAGGTGCCGCTGCGCGACAACGGCGTCGCCTATTCGCTCGACCTCGACGGCATCGAGCGGGCGCTCGCCGGCGGCGCTCGCGGCGTGCTGCTGTGCAACCCGCACAACCCGCTCGGCCTCGTGCACACCCGTGCGGAGCTCGAGGAGCTCGCGCGCATCGTGCAGCGGCACAGCGGCTTCGTGGTGAGCGACGAGATCCACGCGCCCCTCACGCATCCGGGGGTCGCCTTCACGCCCTACCTCTCGGTGTCGGATGCGGCGCGCCGGCACGGCATCGCCGCCGAGTCGGGCAGCAAGGCGTTCAACCTCGCGGGGCTCAAGGCGGCGTTCATCGTGGCGGCGTCGGAGCCGATGGCGCGGATGGTGGCGGAGCTGCCCGACGAGGTCACCTTCCGCACTGGCCAGTTCGGGCTGCTCGCGACCCGGGCGGGGTTCGCGGATTCGCGGGAGTGGCTCGCCGAGACGCTCGAGGCGATCGTCGCGAACGTCGAGCTGCTCGAGCGCGAGCTCGCCGCGAAGCTGCCGGGCGCGGTGCTGCGGCGCCCGTCGGCGAGCTACCTCGCCTGGATCGACCTCTCGGCGCTCGGCTGGGGCGACGACCCCGCATCCGTGCTGCTCGAACGGGCTCGTCTGGCGCTCTCGAATGGGCCCGCTTTCGGCCGCGAGGGTCGCGGTTTCGTGCGTCTCAACCTCGCGTGCGCGCCCGAGCTCGTGGTCGAGGCGGTCGAGCGGATGGCGGAGCTCGCCCGCTCGGGCAGCGTCACGGGATAAATCTCGCGACACGCCGCGACACAACATCTAGGGGAATGACATCCGTGGAATTCCCGTTATATAGTAGTGACTCACCAGGGGCCAACCCTGAACCACCAGTTGAGACTTCTAGAGGAGGTTGCCATGAACGACGTCGACACCGTCGGTGGCTACGCAGTTCCGGTCGACCCGATGGACGACCTCTACTGCGAGTCCTGCCAGTAAGCAGGCTCCACCGCAGAACCCCCCGGAACCCCGGCTGACCGCACGGTCGCCGGGGTTCCGTCGTTCCCCGCCCCCGCTGATCGAGTGCCCGCCGACGGCCTACCTCCCGCTGTTCGAGTGCCCGCCGACGGCCTCTCTCCGCTGATCGAGTGCCGGCCGAAGGCCGGTGTATCGAGATCCCGCCACCGCCCCCTCGGTAGGCTCGACACCGTGAGCGTCAACCCCGAACTGCAGGGCCGCAGCTACCCGCCGACGGCCCCCTACCTGGTCGGTCGCGAGAAGGTGCGCGAGTTCGCGCGCGCCGTGTTCGCCACCCACCCCCTCCATCACGACGTCGAGGCCGCCCGCGCCGCGGGGTATCCGGATGTCGTGGCCCCGCCGACCTTCCCGGTCGCCGTGCAGGAGCACGCCCTCGCGCTCCTGCTCGCCGACCCCGACGCGGGCATCGACTTCAGCCGCGTCGTGCACGGCGACCAGCGCTTCAGCTACTCGCGCCCTGTCGTCGCCGGCGACGAGCTCACCGCGACGATCACCGTCACGAGCGTCAAGAGCCTCGGCGGCCACTCCATGGTCACCGCCGACACCCTCGTCGCCGACGCGACAGGCGCCCACGTCGTGACCGCCACATCCACTCTCGTCGTGCGAGGTGACGAATGAGCACGCCCGCCCTCTCCACCCTCACCGTCGGCGACGTGGTCGCCGAGGCCGAGTTCCCGCTCACGCGCGACTCGCTCGTGCGCTACGCGGGCGCATCCGGCGACTTCAACCCCATCCACTACCGCGACGACGTGGCCGCATCCGTGGGGCTGCCGGGCGTGCTCGCGCACGGCATGCTCACGATGGGTCTCGCCGTGCAGCCGGTCGTCGACTGGCTCGGCGACCCAGGGCGCGTGCTCGACTACCAGGTGCGGTTCACGCGGCCCGTCGTCGTCGACCCGGTGGAGGGTGCCGTCGTGGCGGTCGCGGCCAAGGTCGGGCGCATCGACGAGGGCGGTGCTCGCATCGACCTGACGGTGACGTTCAACGGCGACACCGTGCTCGGCAAGGCCCAGGTCGTCGTGCGCCTGGACGCGTGAGGCGCGTGGCCGACCGCCCGCTCGCCGAGCTCACGACGCTGCGCGTCGGCGGGCCCGCGCACGAGCTGCTCGAGCCGGCGACCCGCGACGAGCTCGTCGCCGCCGCGCTCGAGCTGTGGGCGAGCGGCGAGGACTGGCTCGTGCTGGGCGGCGGCTCCAACCTCGTGGTCGGCGACGACGGCTTCGACGGCACCGTCATCCGGGTGGCGACGCGCGGCATCGACATCGCGCTCGACGCCGACGGCAGGCACGCGCGCGTGCGCGCGGCCGCGGGGGAGAGCTGGGATGCGCTCGTCGCGGCGACCGTGGAGGCGGGGCTCGCGGGCGTCGAGGCGCTCAGCGGCATCCCGGGCACCGTGGGTGCGGCGCCCGTGCAGAACATCGGCGCCTACGGACAGGAGCTCGGCGAGCGGCTCGTCGGCGTCGACTTCCTCGACTACGCGAGCGGCGAGGTGCTGCGGCTCGACGCGCGCGAGCTCGAGCTCGGCTACCGCACGAGCGCGCTGAAGCGCGGGCGCGCCGGCATCGTGCTCGGCATCGAGCTCGATCTCGACGCGGGCGGATGGTCGGGGCCGGTCGCGTACGCGCAGCTCGCATCCGCTCTGGGGGTGTCGCTCGGCGAGCGCGTGCCGCTCGCCGACGCGCGGCGGGCGGTGCTCGCGCTGCGCGCCTCGAAGGGGATGGTGCTGGACGCCGCCGACCCCGACTCGGTGAGTGCCGGGTCGTTCTTCACCAACCCGATCGTGTCGGAGTCGTTCGCGCGGTCCCTTCCCGCGGATGCGCCGCGCTGGCCGGTCGTGCCGGAGGAGCCGGATCGCGTGCTCGCGCCGGGCGAGGAGGTGCCGGAGCTGGCGTCCGGGCCCTACCCGGTGAAGCTCTCGGCGGCGTGGCTGATCGAGCGCGCGGGGGTGTCGCGCGGTTTCGCGCTGCCGGGGTCGCGGGCGGCGATCTCGTCGAAGCACACGCTCGCGATCGTGAACCGCGGCGGGGCGACGGCGGCCGAGGTGGCCCAGCTCGCGGGCTACGTGCAGACGCGCGTGCTCGCGGAGTTCGGGGTGCGCCTGGTCCCCGAACCCGTGTTCGTGGCTCTCGACCTCTGACCCGGGCCTGCGTCGCTGACTGGTCGGTAAATCCCGTTATTCGTGCCGAATAACGGGATTTACCGACCAGTCAGCGACGGGGCCTCGGGCTACTGTCGAGCCATGGCAGAGATCGCCGTGCTCGGCAGCGCCAACATGGACCTCGTGGTCCGGCAGCCGCGCCTGCCCCGCCCCGGTGAGACCATGTTCGGCGCCGCATTCGACACCGTCCCGGGAGGCAAGGGGCTCAACCAGGCGATCGCCGCGGCCCGCGTCGGCGGCGAGGTCGCATTCCTCGGCGCGCTCGGTGGTGACGCGTTCGGCCGCGAGCTGCGCGTCACGCTCGGTGCGGCCGGGGTCGACACGGATGCCGTGGCCGTCGTCGAGGCCCCCACCGGAACCGCCCACATCTCCGTGCTCGACGGGGGCGAGAACGCGATCGTCGTCGTGCCCGGCGCGAACGGTGTCGACCTCGAGCTCGACGAGGCACAACGCTCCGTCATCCGCGCGGCCCGCTTCCTCGTCGTGCAGTTCGAGCGCCCGCTCGGGCTCGTCGCGGAGGCCGTGGCCTTCGCGCGCTCGGTCGGTGTGGCCACCGTCGTCACCCCCGCTCCCGTACTGCCGTTGCCCGAGGGCTTCCTGCAGGACGTCGACATCCTCGTGCCGAACGCTGCCGAGGCGTGCGCGCTCGCGGCGGTCGACGACGAGACGGATGCCGCCCGCGCCCTGAGCCGGAGCGCCGGCCTGGTCGTCGTGACGCGGGGCCCGCGCGGCGCTCTCGTGGCGCGCGGGGGCGAGGTGATCGCGGAGGTGCCCGCGCATCCGGTGACCCCCGTCGACACGACCGGCGCGGGCGACACGTTCACGGGTGTGCTCGTGGCGCGCCTCGCGGCGGGTGACACCGAGCAGGCCGCGCTGCGCGCCGCATCCGTCGCCGCCGCCCTCTCGACCACGCGCCCCGGCGCCTCGCCCTCGGCCCCCGGGTGGTCCGAGGTGGCAGCCCACCTCGCCCCCTGACTCCGTCGCTGACTGGTCGGTAAATCCCGCTAAAACGCAGTTTTAGCGGGATTTACCGACCAGTCAGCGACGGACCACCCGGGTCAGAGCAGGCCCAGCTCCATCGCCCGGGTGACGGCGCGCGTGCGGTCGCTCACCTCGAGCTTCGCGAAGGCATGCAGTAGATGCGTCTTGACCGTCGCCTCGCCGAGGTGGATGCGCGCGCCGATCTCGCGGTTCGAGAGCCCCTCCGCCACGAGACGCAGCACCTCGAGCTCGCGCGGACTCAGCACGGGGGCCGCGGCGGCAGGCGCCCGCGTGCGCGCCACCAGCATCCGGCTCACGCTCGGCGCGAGCGCCACCTCACCCGCCGCCACCGCCCGCACCCCGGCGAGCAGCTCCTCCTCGGGGGCGGCCTTCAATAGGTAGCCGCTCGCGCCGGCGGTGATCGCCGACAGGATCGCGTCATCCGTCTCGTAGGTCGTCAGGATCAGCACCCGCACATCCGGATGCGCGGCGACGAGGCGCGACGTCGCCTCGTCGCCGTCGATCCCCGGCATCCGCAGGTCCATCACCACGAGGTCGGGTCGGGCCGAGGGTGCGAGCGCGAGCGCCTCCTCGCCGGATGCCGCCGTGCCGACGATCTCGACATCCGGAGCCGACTCGAGCAGCGCCACGATGCCGGCCCGCACGACGGGGTGGTCGTCGACCACCAGGATCCGGATCATGCCGCACCCCCCGCAGGCAGCGTCGCCACCAGCCGGGTCGCGCCCGGCGTGCCGTCCACCTCGAGCGTGCCGCCCGCGAGTGCCAGCCGCTCGCGCAGCCCGGCGAGCCCGAACCCGGGTCGTACCTCGGCCGGGAACCCCCGCCCGTCGTCGGCGACAACGAGCTGCGCGGCGCCGGATGCGGCCGTCAGCGTGACGTGCACGGTCGCCGCCGCCGAGTGCTTGCGCACGTTCGCGAGCCCCTCCTGCGCGCACCGCAGCACCACCACCTCTGCGTCGCGGTCGAGTGCAGCGGCGAGCTCGGTCTGCACGGTCACCCGGATGCGGGTCTCGCGCTCGAAGCGCTCCCCGAGGCGACGCAGCGCATCCGCGATCCCGCCCTTGTCCAGTTCGATCGGGGCCGCGGCCGCCACGATCGCGCGGGTCTCGGCGAGCGCATCCCGTGCACCCGTCTCGATGAGTTCGAGCGTCTCGTCGTCGAGGGCCCCGGATGCGAGTCCGCGCCTCGCGCGCTGGGCCAGCAGTACGAGACCGGTGAGCGACTGCGCGACGGTGTCGTGCATCTCGCGCGAGAGCCGGGCGCGTTCCGAGGTGACCCCCGCGTCGCGGTGCAGCACGGCGAGTTCGTCCTGGGCGGCGGTGAGCTCGTCGAGCAGGCGTGCCTTCTCCTCCCCGAGCGAGGCGATGTGGGTGATCCACAGGCCCATGACGACGCTGAACCCGAGCGACAGCAGCTGGGTGCCGAGGATCTGCGGCAGGTACCCCACCCGCTCGCCGAAGCTCACCCAGAAGCCCAGCCCGACCGCGAGCGCCAGCACGAGGCTTCCGAGCAGGGCACGGCGCACGCTCCCGGCGAGCACCCACATGAGGGGGAACGCGATGAACTGGCTCACCGCGAGCTCGGGCGAGAGCGCCGTGAGCGACCCGGCGAACACGACGGTGGCCGCCATGAAGGCGAGCCCCCATCCGGTGCCCTCGACCGCGCGGCGGCGCAGCACCGCGAACACGGCCAGGTAGCAGGCGACGATCGCGATCCCCGTCGCCAGGTGCGCCCGGTCGGCCCCCGTCACGACGAGGATCGCGATCATGACCGCGCCGGTGACCGTCAGGGCGACGGCCCACCAGCGCGACGTGATCATTCAGCCATCCTTGCGGATCCAGCGGAACGTGGCGCGGGTGATGATGAGCCCCACGATCAGCCAGATGCCGCACACGATCGCGACGCCCGCGAGGTTCCACTCGCCGCCCGCCTCGAGCGTCGCGTAACCCTCGGGCAGGAACACGGCGCGCATCCCGTGGGCGAGCCACGCGAGCGGGAACACGTTGGCGACGGTCTGCAGCCAGTCGGGCAGCATCGAGAACTGGATGTACACGCCCGAGATGAACTGCAGCACGAGCACGATCGGGATGATGACGGCCGTCGCGCTCTTGCCCGACCGTGGCAGGCCCGACAGTCCGATGCCGAGCAGCGCGCACGTGGTCACCCCGAACAGGAACACCCACGCGAAGGTCAGCCACGCGGCGGGGTCGTCGGGCAGCTGCACGTCGAACGCGATGCGGGCGAGCGCGACGAGCAGCGCCGCCTGCAGCAGCGCCGTCACGAGCACCTGGCCGATCTTGCCGATGAAGTAGCTCACCGGTGAGAGCGGCAGCCCCGCCAGGCGCTTGAGCGTGCCGTCGCTCTTCTCCGTCGCGATGTCGGTCGCGAGGTTCTGCAGACCCGACAGCAGCACGCCGGCCGCGAGCATCGCCGGCAGGTAGTAGTCGGCTGCGGTCAACGCATGGCCGTCGGGGGTGCTGCCGAAGTCGCCCTCGCTGAACGCGACGGCGAAGATCGTGAGCATGAGCAGCGGGAACAGGAAGGTGAAGAACACCGTGTCGCCCTGACGGAAGTACGCGCGCACCTCGTAGCCGATGCGGAGCGCTCCGAGACGCAGCGTGCGCAGCAGGCCGAACCCCGAAGCGGATGCGGGGGGCGTCGGTGCGGGCGTGGTCGCGGGCGCGGGCGCGGGCGCGGGGGCGGATGCCGCGGTGTTCATGCGGGGATCCCTTCGGGAGTCGGGGTGGTGGTCGGGGCAGCGGTCGGGGCGGAGGCGCGTTCGCCCACGAGCTCCAGGTAGATGTCTTCGAGGCTCGGACGGATCACCTCGAGTCGTTCGGGCTCGCCGGTGGCGGCGAGCCGGGCCACGAGAGCGCCGGGCTCGGAGGTGCGCTCCTGCCGGGCCACGCCATCCCGAACCCAGCGCACGATCGGGGTGCGCGCATCCGCTCCTCCCAGCTCGTCGACGGGGCCGAGGGCCACGAGCTCGCCGCCGGCGATGATGCCGGCGCGGTCCGCGAGCTGCTGCGCCTCGTCGAGGTAGTGGGTGGTGAGCAGGATGCTCGTGCCCTCGTCGCGGAGGCCGCGGATGAGCTGCCAGAACTGACGGCGGGCCTCGGGGTCGAAACCCGTGGTCGGCTCGTCGAGGAAGAGCAGCTCGGGGCGTCCGATGATGCCGAGTGCGACATCCACTCGGCGCTGCTGCCCGCCCGAGAGCCGCGAGATGCGGGTGGCGGCCTTGTGTTCGAGGCCGACGGCGGCGATCACCTCGTCGACGTCGCGCGGGTGCGGGTACAGGGAGGCGACGTGCCGCAGCTGTTCGCGCACGGTCGCGGTGCCGGTCTCGCCGGTCGACTGCAGCACGATGCCGAGTCGCGCCTTCCAGGCGAGGTCCCCGTGGCGAGGGTCGGTGCCGAGCACGCGCACCTCGCCCCCGGTGCGGTCGCGGTATCCCTCGAGGATCTCGATGGTGGTGGACTTGCCGGCGCCGTTCGGACCGAGCAGGGCGAAGGTCTCGCCGCGGCGGATGTCGACGTCGATGCCGCGCACGGCCTCGACGTCCTTGTATCGCTTGCGGAGCCCTCGCACCTCGACGACGTTTGCTGGGTTCATGCCTCCACTCTCGGCGGGAGGCGTCTCGCGGCGCCTCTCCCGCCCGGTTGTCTCGGCATCCACCGTCCGGTGGACCCGGGCCACCTCGCCCCCCGACTCCGTCGCTGACTGGTCGGTAAATCCCGCTAAAACTGCGTTTTAGCGGGATTTACCGACCAGTCAGCGACGGACCACCCGGGTGGTCAGCGCCCGGGCCGCCAGCCACGGGAGAGCAGCGCGGCGCGGATGCGGGCGACCGCAGCGCGGGACGCGGGCGTGCGCAGGTTCGCATCCACGTCATCCGCCGTCAGCCGGTGCATCGCCCAGTCGATCGCCTCGAGCTCCTGCTGCTTGCGGATGTCGCGGCGGAACTTCTCCGGGTCGAGGTGCAGGAGGCTCTCGTACTCGACCGCGGTGCGGAACCGGGCGAACGCGAGGTCGACCATCGCGACCGCCCGGTCGCCCGCATCCGCCACCGTGTAGTTCAGCTCGGGCTCGGGCAGCCCGGCGCGCACGAGCATCAACCGCCCCGCGGTCTCGCGCGGCGACAGCGCGCCGTAGCGCACGAGCTCGAGCGCCTCGCGGGCACGCCGGATGCCGCGGTCGCCGGGTCGCGCGGCCACCGTCGCCGTGAGCTCCGCGATCGTGGTGAGCGGGGGTCTGCCGTCGAACGGCTCGGTGCCGGTCACCAGGTAGTCGCCCGCCGCGACGAGCGCGTCGAGCCCGAGCAGCGGCGCGCTCATGACCCAGCTGACCGCGGGCATCGTGAGGTGCAGGTCGCCGAGCATCGTCACGGGAGCGCGCCCGGCGTAGAGCTGGTGCGGGATGGTGTGCCGCGTCCGTGGGCGCGCGCTCCCGGTGGACGAGACGTGGATGCGCTGCTCGCGTTCGACCGTGCTCGGCAGCGGGGCGCCCCAGAGCAGGAGCGCCGTCGTGTGGCTGACGACCTGGTCGGGGCCCTGCCGCAGTGCGTAGGCGGCGGCGAGTTCGCGCGGGTCGCGGGGGTCGTGCGCGCCGGGCGAGGTGGGCGACGCGCCCGACGTGCCCGACGCGGATGATGCGGCCGCGTCGCGGGGTCGGCGCACGGTGCGGAACGGGGTGGCGAGGTCGGGGCGCGACATCCGTCCGCGGGTGACGCCGCGTCGCGCCGCCTCGCGCACCGTGAACATCTCGCCCCGCAGCTCGTCGGGCAGGGGTGCGGCTTCTCGTGGCATGCCGCCCACCCAAGCGCGTCCGCGGGGCCCGGGCTCACGCATCCGCCCGATCCGTGGACAACTCCCGCCTGTGGATATCGCTGACTGGTCGGTAAATCCCGTTATTCGGCACGAATAACGGGATTTACCGACCAGCCAGCGACGGAGCCCCGGGTCAGCGACGGGCCTGCAACCGCCGGATGACGGCGGCGAGGGCGAGCAGCGTGATCGTCGCGCCGAGGGCGATCACGAGGGCGACCGTCCAGTCGAGCGGCCCCATCCGCAGCACGGTGTCGAGCACCGTCTCGCGGTTCTCGGGGCTCGATGCGAGCCACAGCACGACAGCCCCCACCGCGATCAGCACGAGCCCCCACAGCACCGCCCCCGTGCGGATGCGGGGCCGCGCCAGGCTCTCGGCGGCACCGGATGCCGTGCCGGCGCCCGCGGTTCCCGCACCGCGCACCGCGGTGCCCGCAGCATCCGCCCCGCTCGTGCCGCTCATCGGCTCGACGCTCTGCTCGCTCACGGTGTCGCTCCTTCATCGACGCCCGCATGGCCGTCGCTCTCCTCGGGGATGGGGGTCGGGGTGAGTTCATGCAGCTCGTCGCCCAGCTCGTCGCCCGGCACCGCGACGCTCGATCCGTCTCCCTCGTACTGCCAGGTGGCCACGTCCTGCGACGCGGGGCTCATCGGCACCGTGTCGCTCCAGCTCTCGGCGCTGACCAGGACCCAGGCGCTCTGCGCGATGTCGACCCGCACCACGACGTCCGGCTCTCCCGGTCCGATGGTGATGCTGCGCAGGGTCGGGGTGATGGGGAACGACGAGCTCGAGCCGCCCTCGGCCCAGCTCTGGGTGACCTCGACGGTGCTGCCGGGGTTCGCGGCCCGCACGTCGACGCGCACGGTGGCCCCCTCCGCGAGGTCGATGTTCACGAAGCCGTGCAGCTGCCAGAGGTCGATCACGGGGGCGTCGCCGCCCGCGGCCTCCTCCCCGCGCAGGTCTTGCACGTACACGTAGGTGGTTCCCTCGAGCTGCGCGTAGCGGCCGCCGTTCACCGCATCGAGTCCGGTGCCGGCCCACGGGGCGAGCAGCTGCCGGTCGGTCGGCACGAGCACCGCCACGACGAGCAGCGGCACCGACAGGATCGAGAAGAACGCGAGCGCCCCCGACCGCCGTCGCCCGAGCGCCACCGCCACGGTGCCGACGCCGAGCACGAGCACGAGCACGGCCGCGCCGATCATCCACTCCGCGCCCCGGGTCGCCTCCGCGCTCGAGGCGAGGTACGCGGCGAGCGCGGATGCGACGAGCGCCACCCCGAGCACGAGGAACACGACGCCGGCGCTCGCCCGCGGGCGCGTCAGCCGACGGATGCGTGCGCGCTCCTTCGCCTGCTCCGACGCCTCGACCGCGCGGGCGTAGGCCTCCGCCTGCCGCCGCTCGCGCTCGCTGCGGCGCTGCTCGGCGGCCCAGGCGGCGCGCTGCTTCTGCCAGGCGTCCTGGCTCTCCTTCCACGCCGCGAGCTCCTCGGCGGATGCGTCGGCGGGCGGCGCGGGCGGCTCGCCGGGGTCGGATGCGGCGCCCGGCTCCGCGGGAGCGGCACCCGCGGCACCCGCGGCGTACGCGGCGTCGCCGGGCGCGCTCATCGCATCCGCGGTGTCGGCGCTCATGGCAGCCCCCGACTCGCCCCCGTCCGAAGCCGCGGCGGCCGCCGATGTCGCCGGAACCATCGTAACCGCGGGCGCCGCGCGCCGCGCGAGCCACACCACGAGCACGATCACGGCGACGAGCAGCACGCCCGTCCAGACGATCCGGCCGACGGCGCCACCCCATCCGAGGTCGCCCCAGTAGAGCGCGCCGCCCCACCAGAACACCTGCGTGAGCGGCAGGAACGACGCGAGGAACACGGCGACGATGCCGGGCAGCGCGCGCGTCACGCGCCCGTGCCCCAGCTGCTGCGCGTGGATCACGCCGTGCGCGTCGGGCAGCAGGAACCACGCCGCGGCGTAGAGCAGCGCCACCGGCGCGCCCGCGATCGCGAGCACGACGGCGATCCCGCGCACGAGCAGCGGGTCGACGCCGATGCGCGCGGCGATGCCTCCGCACACGCCGCCGAGCCAGCCGTTCTGCCGCTGCACGCCGAGACCGCGCAGCCAGGTGAAGAAGCCCGACTCGGGCGGTGCAGGGTCGGGGTGCGGGGCGGATGCGGTGCCCGCCTCGCCGGGGACCTCGCCGGCCTCGCCCGGGCCCTCGCCTCCCGGCGTCGCCGGCTCGGCGCCCTCGGGCGCCCCCTCGGCGGGCGGTGCGGATGCGGTGCTGCGTCGTGCCATGCTCCGATCGTGCCGCCTTCCGCCGGTTCCGCTCTATGGGGTGATCCCCTGATCGTCCCCTGATCCCCGGACGCGGGCGCCCCTCCGCGTGCTTGGATCGACGCATGACCGCAGCAGTCGAGCACGCGCCGGGCCGCCCGCCCGCCCCCGCGCCCGTGCCCGCGCCCGACGCTGCCGCGCGCATCCGCCCGCCCCTCATCCGCCCGCGCGTCGTGCTCGTGTCGGGCGTGAGCGTCGCGCTCGCGCTGCACCTGCGGATGCCGGTCGCCCTCGTGCGCGCCCTCTTCGTCGCACTCCAGGCGCTCTCGATCCCCGCGGCCGTCGTCACGGCGATGGTGACGGGCCGCGCGGCGCCCATCGCCGCGTCCGCCGTCGCGGTCCTCCTCTACCTCTGGTTTTGGGCGCTCGTGCCCCGCGAGCCCGGACATCCGGGGTCGCCGCGCACCCGTCGCGTGCCGGTCGCGATCGTGCTGCTCGGCGCCGCGGTCGTCGTCGGGATCGTGCTGCTGGTCATGCTGCTCGGCTCGGCGGAGGGCATCGTCGGCGCGGTGGCGACCGCGGCGCTCGGGGCGGCCGCCTACCTCTGGGCGCTCCTCGTCGACCCCCGCGACCCCGCGCACGCCGGCCGGGCCGTGCAGGTGCGCACCGTGGCGGCCGCGACGATGCTGCTTCTGTTCGGCGGCCTGCTGCTGCCCCGGATGATCGTCGACGGCAACGCCGTCGGCGCCGTGTGGAACGCGCTCTACGCCCTGCTCTGCATCGCCGGCTTCGTGGTGCCGCCGCTCATCGCGCGCGCGACCGCCCGGTCCGCCTCGCGCGCCGCGGCGGCCAGGGAGGAGCAGCGGGCCGAGATCGCCGCCCACCTGCACGACTCGGTGCTGCAGACCCTCGCGATCATCCAGAACCGGGCGGGTGCCGGATCCGAGGTGGCCCGCATCGCCCGCGCCCAGGAGCGCGAGCTGCGCGACTGGCTGTTCGCGGGCACCGACCCCTTCGCGGGAGACCTCGCCACCGAGCTGCGCACGATCGCCCGCGAGCTGGAGCTCGAGCACGCGGTGCGCATCGAGGTCGTGACGGTCGGCGAGGTGGGCGGGGTCGAGTCGGCGCCCCTCGCGGGGGCGGCGCGCGAGGCGATGGTCAACGCGGCCCGGCACGCCGGCGGTGACGTGACGGTGTACGCCGAGGCGACGGCCGACCGGCTCGAGGTGTTCGTGCGCGACCGCGGGGCCGGTTTCGACCCGGATACCGTGCCCGACGGGCGCCTCGGCATCCGCGAGTCGATCGTGGGGCGGATGGCGCGGGCCGGCGGCACGGGCGAGGTCACCTCGGGCGCCGACGGCACCGAGGTGGTGCTGCGGCTCCCGCGGCGGGCGGCCGCCGCATCCGGAACCGGGCAGGGGAGGCAGCCATGACGCGCGTCATCATCGTCGACGACCACTCGATCTTCCGCACGGGGCTGCGCACCGACCTCGGCGACGCGGTCGAGGTGGTCGGCGAGGCGGGCGACGTGGATGCCGCGGTGCGCGCGATCGAGACGCTGCGCCCCGAGGTGGTGCTGCTCGACGTGCACCTGCCGGGCGGTGCGGGCGGCGGGGGAGCGGAGGTCGTGCGACGCTCGACGGCGCTGCTGGGCGAGGTGCGCTTCCTCGCGCTCTCGGTGTCGGACTCGGCGGAGGACGTCGTGGGCGTCATCCGCGCGGGTGCCCGCGGCTACATCACGAAGGCGACGAGCGGGGCGGATGTGGCTGCCGCGGTCGCGACGGTCGCGGCGGGGGATGCGGTGTTCTCGCCGCGGCTCGCGGGCTTCGTGCTCGACGCCTTCGGCACGGCCGCGGGGGCGCCCGCGGTGGCGGCGACGGATGACGAGCTCGACCGTCTCTCGGCTCGCGAGCAGGAGGTGATGCGGCTCATCGCGCGCGGCTACGCGTACAAGGAGGTCGCATCCCACCTCTTCATCTCGATCAAGACGGTCGAGACGCACGTGTCGTCGGTGCTGCGCAAGCTGCAGCTGTCCTCCCGTCACGAGCTGACCGCCTGGGCGCTCGAGCGCCGCCTCCTCTGAGCGCGCCGTCCGCCCCCAGGGCTCATGCCTCCCTCGCTGACTGGTCGGTAAATCCCGTTATTCGTGCCGAATAACGGGATTTACCGACCAGTCAGCGAGGGGCCATGAGCAGCGGCAGCGCCACGAGCACGGCGAGGGTGAGCATCACCACCGCGATCGCGCCGTCCAGGATGCGCCAGGCGAGCGGGCGGGCGAACACGGGTGCGAGCACGCGGGCGCCGAAGCCGAGCGTCGTGAACCACAGCACCGACCCCGCGCCCATGCCCGCCCCGAAGAACCACCGCGCGTCGCCGTGCCCGTTCGCGAGCGTGCCCACGAGCGCCAGGTCGAGGTACACGTGCGGGTTGAGCCAGGTCACCGCGAGGCACGTGCCGACCGCCGCGAGCAGCGAGCGGCGGCGGGAGGTGGCATCCGGCGCCGCGTCGGCGGTCAGCACCCCGCCGCTCGGCCGCAGCGCGCGCCGCGCCGCGAGCACCCCGTACACCGCGAGGAACACGGCGCCCGCGAGGCGCACGACCGTCAGGATCCACGGCAGCGCGTCGAGCACCGCGCCCGTGCCGAGGATGCTGAGCACCATGAGCACGATGTCCGAGAGCGCGCACATCACGACGATCGGCAGCACGTGCTCGCGGCGCAGCCCCTGCCGCAGCACGAAGGCGTTCTGCGCGCCGATCGCGACGATGAGCGAGAGGCCGAGGGTGAAGCCGGATGCGGTGGCGGCGAGGGCGGCGGATGCGGGCACCCGCCCACGTTAGGCGCGCATCCGCTCATCAATCCAGTTCATGATTCTGCTGAGCCATTAGCATCGCTACAGATGAATCTGGACCGGGATCAGCTCGCCACCCTCCGCGCCGTCGTCGACGAGGGCACCTTCGACGCGGCCGCCCGCGCGCTCTCGCTCACCCCGTCCGCCGTCAGCCAGCGCATCAAGGCGCTCGAGCAACAGCTCGGGCGGGTGCTCGTGGAGCGGGTGAAGCCCGTGCGCGCGACCGAGTCGGGGGAGGTGCTGCTGCGCCTCGCGCGTGAGATCGCGCTGCTCGAGACGGATGCTGCCGCCGCGCTCCGCCTCGACGGCGCGGGCGACGGCTTCACGAGCGTGCCGATCGCGGTCAACGCCGACTCGCTCACGAGCTGGTTCCTGCCGGCGATCGCCGAGGTGTGCACCGAGCGGCGCATCGTGGTCGACATCCACCGCGAGGACCAGGACCGCACGGCCGAGCTGCTCGCCTCCGGCCAGGTGATGGCGGCGGTCACCTCGCAGGCGGAGCCCGTTCCGGGGTGCAGCGCGACCCCGCTCGGCGTGCTCGTCTACCGGCCGGCGGCGAGCCGGGCCTTCGCCGCGCGATGGTTCCCCGACGGGGCGGATGCCGCATCCCTCGGCCACGCCCCCGTCGTCGACTTCGACCACGACGACGAGCTGCAGTCCCGCTACCTGCGTCGTGTCTCGCGCCGCAGGCTCGACCCGCCGCGGCACTTCGTGTCGGGGTCGAGCGACTTCGTGCAGGCGATCGCGCTCGGGCTCGGCTGGGGCATGCTGCTCGAGTCGCAGCTGGCGGATGCGGCGCCCGGCGAGTTCGCCGAGCTCGACCCCCGCGGGCCCGGGGTGCGGGTGCCGCTCTTCTGGCAGCAGTGGAACCTGCGCTCGCCCGCGCTCGACGCCCTCGCCGACGCGGTCATCGCCTCCGCTCGCGCCTCCCTGCGCCCGCGCTGACCCGGGACTCCCTCGCTGGCTGGTCGGTAAATCCCGTTATTCCCCCGGAATAACGGGATTTACCGACCAGCCAGCGAGGCCGAAGCCGGCGCTGACAGCGCACCGGCCCGGATGCCGTACACTTGACCGGGTTGCCTGGTCGCCCAAGCTTCGTCATGCCCGGAATCCGGATGCGACGAGCGGGGGAGGCGGGGGCGACATAGGGCGGTGGCTCAATTGGTAGAGCAGCGGTCTCCAAAACCGCAGGTTGCAGGTTCGAGTCCTGTCCGCCCTGCGAATCCCCCACGCGCGAGCGTGCGGGATCGCCGGCCGAAAGGGTAGTGAGAGTGGCACGCAAGGTGATCGACGAGCCCAGCGAGGACGTCGTCGCGACCGCCAAGCGCGAGCGCGCGGAGCGGAAGAACCCGTTCGCACGGATCGTCCTCTTCATCCGCCAGGTCATCGCCGAACTGAAGAAGGTCGTCACCCCGACCCGCCGTGAGCTGTTCAACTTCACGGCCGTCGTGCTCGTCTTCGTGCTGATCATGATGGGCCTCGTGTGGGGTCTCGATCAGCTCTTCAGCTGGCTCGTGAACTGGGCGTTCGGCAACCCCGACCTCGTCTGATCCGGCATCCGTTCCCGGACCCGAGCCCCCCACAAGGAAAGTACGCACCGTGACGCAAGAAGAGCGCGACATCGACCTCGCCACCGCCGCCGAGCAGTCCTCCGAGGAGGACGAGGCGCAGGAGGGCAACGTGCTCGCCGCCGAGGAGGCCGCGAGCGAGTCGGCCGAGCATCGTGCCATCCACCTCGTCGACGACGGGGATGTCGAGGCGGGCCTCGAGAGCGCCCTCGACGCGCTGGAGGCGGCGTCCGACCCCGAGGCGGATGCAGTCGTCGACGACGCGCTCGACATCGACTCGGCCGACGAGGCGGATGCTGCTGCCGCGGCCGCCGAGGACGAGGACGAGGTCGACGGCGAGGACGACGAGCCCGAGGTCGACCCCTACGAGGAGTTCCGCGCCGAGCTGCGCGCGAAGCTCGGCAAGTGGTACGTCATCCACTCCTACGCGGGCTTCGAGAAGCGCGTGAAGCAGAACATCGAGTCCCGCCGCCAGTCGATGGCGATGGAGGACTACATCTTCGAGGTCCAGGTCCCGATGGAGGACGTGGTCGAGATCAAGAACGGCCAGCGCAAGCTCGTGAACCGCGTGCGCATCCCGGGCTACGTGCTCGTGCGCATGGACCTCAACGAGGACTCCTGGTCGGTCGTGCGCCACACCCCGGGCGTCACGGGCTTCGTCGGCAACTCGCACAACCCGACGCCGCTGCGCTTCGAGGAGGCCTTCAACATGCTGAAGAGCCTCGTGCAGGTCGTCGAGGCGCCGGCGAAGGGCACGGCCGCGGCGAAGGGCGGCAAGGCCGCCGCGCGCGTCATCCCGGCCGAGGTCGACTTCGAGATCGGCGAGACGATCACCATCAAGGAGGGCTCGTTCGCGGGCCTCCCCGGCACGATCTCCGAGATCAAGCCGGAGTCGGGCAAGCTCACCGTGCTCGTCTCGCTCTTCGAGCGCGAGACGCCGGTCGAGCTCAGCTTCGACCAGGTGACCAAGCTCTAGAGCTGTCGTCGCGAGGGCCCGGATGCGATGCGTCCGGGCCCTCGCGCGTTCCCGCCGTCGCCCCACCTCGTCGCCCCACCCCGTCGGCGGGAGCAACCGCTCCCTCGGCGGGAGCAGCATCCGTCGCGGGCGGCGCAACAGTCACGCGGCGGGAGCAGTTACTCCCGCCGCATCGCAGTAACTCCGCCCGCGCGCCGGGTCCGCGCCCTGCGTGCCGCAGCCTGCGCGCCGCAGCCGCGCTCGCGCCGTGGATAGCTGCACCGCGCGCTGCAGCCGCACGGCGCCACCGTCGGCGGGAGCAGCATCCGGCGCGGGCGGTGCAACAGTCATGCGGCGGGAGTAACTGCTCCCGCCGCATGGCAGTAGATCCGCCCGCGCCCGCCGTCGCGCCCGCGCCCGCCGTCGCGCCCGCGCCGCAGGCACGGCGCCCCGCGCACCCCGGATGCCGACCCCCGCGGGTCAGACCCCCGCGGGTCAGACCCCCGACGCGGCCGCGCCCTCGCCCCCGAGCGGCTCGATCACGACGGCCGTGCCGTAGGCGCACATCTCGCCCGTGAGGCTGCCGAGGTCGTTCGAGTCGTAGCGCATGCCGATCACGGCGTTGGCGCCCCGCTCCGCCGCGGCCGCCCACATCCGGTTCATCGCCTCCTGGCGCATCTCCCAGAACAGGCGCGTGTAGGGCTGCACCTCGCCGCCGCCGAGCGTCTGCAGCCCCGCGTTCCAGCCTTCGCCGGGGGACGAGGTGCGCACGATGGTGCCGAGCACCTGCCCGAGCACGCTCGTGATGCGGTGGCCCGGAACGGTCTCGGTCGTCACGATGAACATGGGTCGATGATGACATGTGCGCCTGCCGTCGAGGGGGTGGATGCGGCCCCCTCGGGCGCCCGGTAGGGGCCCCGACAGCCACCGGATGCGCGACGCGCCGAGCGCGACACGCCCGGGTTGCAGCAAATGCCCGCGTGTGGCAGACTTTCATGGTTCAACACGCCGCGCACTCGTGTGCGGCTCACTGCTCTGGCAGTGCACAGCCCCCGGTTCCCGTTCTGAGGAACAGAGTCGGAAGAGGCTGGGCCGCGAGCAGCAGAACGAAGCTTCAATCGAATCCCGATTCCCAACGGGGAGACGTGTGCGCCTGTGCGCCGCGGAACCCCGCTGAGAGCCGGTGATTGACAGAAGAACAGCGGTGCGCGTCGAAGGGCGCGCGGATGTGCGGGCCCAGAAGGTGCCGCACGGGAACAAGGAAGAGAGCTGACCATGGCGGGACAGAAGATCCGCATCCGGCTGAAGTCGTACGACCACGCCGGCCTCGATGCATCGGCGCGCAAGATCGTCGACACCGTGACCCGTGCGGGCGCGACCGTCGTCGGCCCGGTGCCGCTCCCGACGGAGAAGAACGTGGTCGTCGTGATCCGTTCGCCGCACAAGTACAAGGACAGCCGCGAGCACTTCGAGAAGCGCACCCACAAGCGCCTCATCGACATCATCGACCCGACGCCGAAGGCCGTCGACTCGCTCATGCGTCTCGACCTGCCCGCCGACGTCAACATCGAGATCAAGCTCTGACCGAGCGATCCGGAAGCCAGAAGGAAACCCCATGTCTGCTGTGAAGACGACCAAGGGTCTGCTGGGCACCAAGCTCGGTATGACCCAGGTCTGGGACGAGAACAACAAGCTCGTGCCCGTGACCGTGGTCCAGATCACCCCCAACGTCGTGACCCAGGTCCGCTCGGTCGAGAAGGACGGCTACGAGGCCGTGCAGATCGCCTACGGCCAGATCGACCCGCGCAAGGTCAACAAGCCCTCCGCCGGTCACTTCGAGAAGGCGGGCGTCACGCCCCGCCGCCACCTCACCGAGGTCCGCACCGCCGACGCCGCCGAGTACTCGCTCGGCCAGGAGCTCGCGGTCGACATCTTCGAGGCCGGCCAGCTCGTCGACGTCGTCGGCACGAGCAAGGGCAAGGGCTTCGCGGGTGTCATGAAGCGCCACAACTTCCAGGGCGTCTCGGCCTCGCACGGTGCTCACCGCAACCACCGCAAGCCCGGCTCGATCGGCGCCTCCTCCACCCCCAGCCGTGTCTTCAAGGGCATGCGCATGGCGGGCCGGATGGGTGGCGAGCGCGTCACCGTCCAGGGCCTCAAGGTCCACTCGGTCGACGTCGAGAAGGGCCTCCTGCTGGTCAAGGGCGCCGTCCCCGGCGCGCGTGGCCGCATCGTCTTCGTCCGCAACGCCGTGAAGGGTGCCTGATCATGGCCGCAAACACGCTCGACGTCGTCGACGCGAAGGGTAAGAAGGCCGGTTCGGTCGAGCTGCCCGGCGCGATCTTCGACGTGCAGACCAACGTCCCCCTCATCCACCAGGTCGTGACCGCCCAGCTCGCCGCCGCGCGCCAGGGCACCCACAAGACCAAGAACCGTGGTGAGGTCTCCGGCGCCGGCCGCAAGCCGTTCAAGCAGAAGGGAACCGGTCGCAGCCGTCAGGGCTCCGTCCGCGCCCCCGAGCACACCGGCGGTGGCGTCGTGCACGGTCCGGTGCCGCGCGACTACGCGCAGCGCACCCCCAAGAAGATGATCGCCGCGGCGCTGCTCGGCGTCCTCTCGGACCGTGCGCGCGGCGAGCGCATCCACGTCATCGAGTCGTTCGGCACCGAGGCGCCGTCGACGAAGGCCGCCGTGGCGCTCCTCGGTTCGGTCGCGACGAGCAAGAACGTGCTCGTCGTGCTCGACCGCACGGATGAGGTGGGCGCGCTGAGCGTGCGCAACCTCGCCAACGTGCACGTGCTGTACGCCGACCAGCTCAACGCCTACGACGCCGTCGTCTCCGACGACATCGTCTTCACCAAGGCAGCCTTCGACGCCTTCGTCGCGTCGAAGAGCGCCGCGACCGAGGAGGCTGCCCAGTGAGCGGCTACAACAAGGACCCCCGCGACATCATCATCGCGCCGGTCGTGAGCGAGAAGAGCTACGGGCTCATCGACGAGGGCAAGTACACCTTCATCGTCGACCCGCGCTCGAACAAGACCGAGATCAAGCTGGCGATCGAGAAGATCTTCGGCGTCAAGGTCGCCTCGGTGAACACCATCAACCGCGTCGGCAAGACCCGCCGCACCCGGTTCGGCATCGGCAAGCGCAAGGACACCAAGCGCGCCATCGTCACGCTCAAGTCCGGCTCGATCGACATCTTCACGGCTGTCGGCTAAGGACCAGGAAGAGAATCATGGCCATTCGCAAGTACAAGCCGACGACCCCCGGTCGTCGTGGCTCGTCGGTCGCCGACTTCGCGGAGATCACGCGCTCGACGCCCGAGAAGTCGCTGCTCAAGCCGCTGCACAAGACGGGCGGACGCAACAACACCGGTCGCATCACGACCCGTCACATCGGTGGCGGCCACAAGCGCCAGTACCGCGTCATCGACTTCCGTCGCAACGACAAGGACGGCGTCAACGCCAAGGTCGCGCACATCGAGTACGACCCGAACCGCACCGCGCGCATCGCGCTGCTGCACTTCGTGGACGGCACCAAGCGCTACATCCTGGCCCCCAACAAGCTGAGCCAGGGCGACATCGTCGAGAGCGGCCCGAGCGCGGACATCAAGCCGGGCAACAACCTGCCGCTCAAGAACATCCCCGTGGGTACCGTCATCCACGCGATCGAGCTCAAGCCCGGTGGCGGCGCCAAGATGGCCCGTTCGGCCGGCGCCTCGGTGCGTCTCGTCGCCAAGGACGGCCCCTACGCCCAGCTGCGTCTGCCCTCGGGCGAGATCCGCAACGTCGACCTGCGCTGCCGCGCGACGATCGGCGAGGTCGGCAACGCCGAGCAGTCGAACATCAACTGGGGCAAGGCCGGCCGCAAGCGCTGGAAGGGCGTCCGCCCGACCGTCCGCGGTGTCGCGATGAACCCGATCGACCACCCGCACGGTGGTGGTGAGGGCAAGACCTCCGGTGGTCGCCACCCGGTCAGCCCGTGGGGTCAGCCCGAGGGCCGTACCCGTCGCCCCAACAAGGAAAGCGACAAGCTCATCGTCCGTCGTCGCACCGTCGGCAAGAAGCGCAAGTAGAGGTAGTAGAAGATGCCGCGCAGTCTCAAGAAGGGGCCCTTCGTCGACGAGCACCTGTACCGCAAGGTTCAGACTCAGAACGAGGCGGGCTCGAAGAACGTCATCAAGACGTGGTCGCGTCGCTCGATGATCGTCCCGGCCATGCTGGGCCACACGATCGCCGTGCACGACGGTCGCAAGCACATCCCGGTCTTCGTGACCGAGACCATGGTGGGTCACAAGCTCGGCGAGTTCGCGCCGACGCGCACCTTCCGTGGCCACGAGAAGGACGACAAGAAGGGTCGTCGCCGCTAAGCGCGGCGACATGAGGAGGAAGAGAAATGGTGGAGTCGATCGCCCGCGTGCGACACATCCGCGTGACGCCTCAGAAGGCCCGTCGTGTCGTGGACCTCATCCGCGGCAAGCAGGCCGAGGAGGCCCTCGCGATCCTGAAGTTCGCGCCCCAGGGTGCGAGCGAGCCCGTCTACAAGCTCGTGGCGTCCGCGATCGCGAACGCCCGGGTGAAGGCGGATGCGACGAACAGCTACCTCGACGAGTCGGACCTCGTCGTGGCCCGCGCGTTCGTCGACGAGGGCACCACGCTCAAGCGGTTCCAGCCGCGGGCTCAGGGCCGCGCGTTCCGCATCAACAAGCGCACGAGCCACATCACGGTCGTGCTCGCCACGCCCGACGAGCTCGTCGCCGGTGGCGCCGCCGCGAAGAAGGCAGGTAAGTAATGGGCCAGAAGGTCAACCCGTACGGCTTCCGTCTGGGCATCACCACCGACCACACGTCGCGGTGGTTCTCCGACTCGACGAAGGCCGGTCAGCGTTACGCCGACTTCGTGGCCGAGGACGTCCGCATCCGCGAGATGCTCAAGACGAAGCTCGACCGCGCCGGTGTCGCCAAGATCGAGATCGAGCGCACCCGTGACCGTGTCCGCGTGGACATCCACACGGCGCGTCCCGGCATCGTGATCGGCCGCCGCGGCGCCGAGGCCGAGCGCATCCGCGCCGACCTCGAGAAGCTCACCGGCAAGCAGATCCAGCTCAACATCCTCGAGGTGAAGAACCCCGAGGCCGAGGCCCAGCTCGTCGCTCAGGGCATCGCGGAGCAGCTCAGCGCCCGTGTCGCGTTCCGTCGCGCCATGCGCAAGGGCCTCCAGGGTGCTCAGCGCGCCGGCGCCAAGGGCGTCCGGATCCAGGTCTCGGGTCGCCTCGGCGGCGCGGAGATGAGCCGCTCGGAGTTCTACCGTGAGGGCCGTGTGCCGCTGCACACGCTCCGCGCGAACATCGACTACGGCTTCTACGAGGCCAAGACCACCTTCGGCCGCATCGGTGTGAAGGTCTGGATCTACAAGGGCGACATCACCAACAAGGAACTCGCTCGCGAGCAGGCGGCTCAGAAGTCGTCGCGCCCCGAGCGTCGTGACGGCGCGCGTCGTGGCCCCCGGGCCGAGGCCGCCGCAGGAGTTGAGGCGTAACCATGCTCATCCCCCGTAAGGTCAAGCACCGCAAGCAGCACCACCCGGGTCGTTCCGGGCAGGCCACCGGCGGCACGAAGGTCACCTTCGGCGAGTGGGGCATCCAGGCCCTCACCCCCGCCTACGTGACCAACCGCCAGATCGAGTCGGCGCGTATCGCGATGACCCGCCACATCAAGCGTGGCGGCAAGGTGTGGATCAACATCTACCCCGACCGACCGCTCACCAAGAAGCCGGCCGAGACCCGCATGGGTTCCGGTAAGGGTTCCCCCGAGTGGTGGGTCGCCAACGTCAAGCCGGGTCGCGTCCTCTTCGAGGTCTCCGGCGTCTCGGAGGAGCTCGCCCGCGGCGCGCTCACCCGTGCCATTCACAAGCTGCCGCTCAAGGCACGCATCATCAAGCGCGAGGAGGGCGACGCGTAATGGCTGTCGGATCCAAGGAGCTCGCCCCGGCCGAGCTCGACACCTTCGAGGACGAGCGCCTCGTCGACGAGCTGAAGAAGGCCAAGGAGGAGCTGTTCAACCTGCGCTTCCAGTCGGCCACCGGTCAGCTCGAGAGCCACGGCCGCCTGCGTGCGGTCAAGCGCGACATCGCGCGTATCTACACCGTCATCCGCGAGCGCGAGCTCGGCATCCGGGCCACCCCGGCGCCGATCGAGGTTCCGGCCAAGGCGGCGAAGAAGTCCACCAAGAAGGCGGATGCTGCTGAGGCACCCGCCGCTGACACCGCTGAGGAGGCGAACAAGTAATGGCTGACACCAAGAAGGCCGCCGCGAAGCCGGCGACGAAGGCCGCCGGCCACGAGTCCGCCGCCCACGACGTCAAGGACGCCGACGCGCGCGGATACCGCAAGGTCCGCCGCGGTTACGTGACGAGCGACAAGATGGACAAGACCATCGTCGTCGAGGTCGAGGACCGCGTGAAGCACCCGCTGTACGGCAAGGTCATCCGCCGCAGCTCGAAGATCAAGGCCCACGACGAGCAGAACACCGCCGGCATCGGCGACCTCGTCGTCATCTCGGAGACCCGTCCGCTCTCGGCGACGAAGCGCTGGCGTCTCGTCGAGATCGTGGAGAAGGCGAAGTAACCCATGATCCAGCAGGAATCCCGCCTCAAGGTCGCCGACAACACCGGCGCCAAGGAGCTGCTCACCATCCGCGTGCTCGGCGGCTCCGGCCGTCGCTACGCGGGCCTGGGTGACGTCATCGTCGCCACGGTCAAGGACGCGATCCCCGGCGGCAACGTGAAGAAGGGTGACGTCGTCAAGGCGGTCGTCGTCCGCACGAAGAAGCAGACGCGCCGTCCCGACGGCTCGTACATCAAGTTCGACGAGAACGCCGCCGTGATCCTGAAGAACGACGGGGACCCCCGCGGGACCCGCATCTTCGGACCGGTCGGCCGTGAGCTCCGTGACAAGAAGTTCATGAAGATCATCTCGCTGGCCCCGGAGGTGCTGTAACCCATGGCGAAGATCAAGAAGGGCGACCTGGTCCAGGTGATCAGCGGCGCCTCGCAGGCCCGCGGCGGTGACCGTGGCAAGCAGGGTCGCGTCATCGAGGTGCTCGTCGAGAAGAACCGCGTCGTGGTCGAGGGCGTCAACTACGTCACCAAGCACGTGCGCGTCGGCCAGACCCAGCGCGGCACCAAGACCGGCGGTATCGAGACCCACGAGGCCCCGATCCACATCTCGAATGTGGCGCTGGTGGACCCGAAGACCAAGAAGCCGACCCGCGTCGGTCACCGCGAGGAGACCGTCGAGAAGGACGGCGTGAAGAAGACCGTTCGCGTGCGTTACGCGAAGAAGTCCGGAGAGAAGCTGTAATGGCGAACGCGACTGCCGCGCAGACTGGTCGGAACCAGCCGCGCCTGAAGCAGAAGTACCGCGACGAGATCACCAAGACCCTCACCGAGGAGTTCGGCTACGCGAACCCCATGCAGGTGCCGGGCCTCGTGAAGATCGTCGTCAACACCGGTGTCGGCGAGGCCGCCCGCGACTCCAAGGTCATCGACGGCGCGATCAAGGACCTCGTCCTGATCACGGGTCAGAAGCCGCAGGTCACGAAGGCCCGCAAGTCGATCGCGCAGTTCAAGCTGCGTGAGGGTATGCCCATCGGCGCGCACGTCACCCTCCGCGGCGACCGCGCCTGGGAGTTCCTCGACCGCCTGCTGTCGCTCGCGCTTCCCCGCATCCGCGACTTCCGGGGTCTCAACCCGAAGCAGTTCGACGGCAACGGCAACTACACCTTCGGTGTCACCGAGCAGTCGATCTTCCACGAGATCGACCAGGACCAGATCGACCGCGTCCGCGGCTTCGACATCACGGTCGTGACCACCGCCAAGACGGATGACGAGGGCCGGGCTCTGCTGCGCGCGCTCGGCTTCCCGTTCAAGGCGGAGTAGGACCCACCCCGCTGGGCGAGGAGCGGCCGTAGGCCGGGTCTCGATACCAGCAACCACGAAGGTCGGATGTCGGCGTACCGGCTCCGAAACCACACGGAATAGGAAAACCAAGAAATGACGATGACAGATCCGGTCGCAGACATGCTGACCCGTCTGCGCAACGCGAACCGGGCGTACCACGACTCGGTCTCGCTTCCGAGCAGCAAGCTCAAGACCCACATCGCCGAGATCCTCAAGCGCGAGGGCTACATCGCGAGCTGGAAGGTCGAGGACGCTCGCGTGGGCCAGACCCTCACGATCGACCTCAAGTACGGCCCGAACCGCGAGCGGTCGATCGCCGGCATCAAGCGCATCTCGAAGCCGGGTCTGCGCGTCTACGCACGCTCCACCGAGATCCCCACGGTCCTCGGCGGCCTCGGCGTCGCGATCCTGTCCACCTCCTCGGGTCTGCTGACCGACCGCGAGGCGACCAAGAAGGGCGTCGGCGGGGAAGTCCTCGCCTACGTGTGGTGATCTGACATGTCTCGTATCGGACGCCTCCCCATCGACGTGCCCGCGAACGTCACCGTGACGATCGACGGCCAGGATGTCACCGTCAAGGGCCCCAAGGGCGAGCTCGCGCTCACCGTGGCGAGCCCCATCGAGGTCAAGCTCGACGGCGCACAGGTGCTCGTCACCCGCCCCGACGACGAGCGCGACTCGCGCTCGCTGCACGGGCTGACCCGCACGCTCATCGCGAACCAGATCGTCGGCGTGACCGAGGGCTACTCCAAGAGCCTCGAGGTCGTCGGCACCGGTTACCGCGTGGCCGCCAAGGGCAGCTCGGTCGAGTTCGCGCTCGGCTACTCGCACTCCATCACCGTCGACCCGCCCGCAGGTATCACCTTCGAGGTCGAGGGCAACAACAAGCTCCACGTCCGCGGCATCGACAAGCAGGCCGTCGGCGAGGTGGCCGCCAACATCCGCAAGCTGCGCAAGCCCGAGCCCTACAAGGGCAAGGGTGTGCGCTACGCGGGCGAGGTCGTCCGCCGCAAGGCCGGAAAGGCTGGTAAGTGATCATGGCCGCCATCAGCAAGTCGGCGCAGCGCAACCGTCGTCACGCGCGTCTGCGCAAGCACATCGTCGGAACCGCCGAGCGCCCCCGTCTCGTCGTCACCCGTTCGGCCCGCCACGTCTTCGTGCAGGTCGTCGACGACAGCAAGGGCCACACCGTGGCATCCGCGTCGACCCTCGAGGCCGATCTGCGCGCCTTCGACGGCGACAAGACCGCCAAGGCGAAGAAGGTCGGCGAGCTCGTCGCCGAGCGCGCCAAGAAGTCGGGCGTCGACGCGGTCGTGTTCGACCGTGGCGGCAACAAGTACGCCGGACGTGTCGCGGCTGTGGCCGAGGGCGCCCGCGAGGGAGGGCTCGAGCTGTGAGCACTGAATCGTCGAACGCGCCCACGGGCGCCGAAACCGCGAACAAGGAGAACCAGGACGTGCAGTCCGAGGAGATCACCGAGGGTCAGGTCGTGGAGACCGCCGCGGGCACCCAGCAGGCTCAGGAGCCTCGCGAGGCCCGTCGCGGTGGCCGCGAGCGCGGCCCGCGTAACGACCGGGGCGCCCGGGGCGGCCGCGAGGACAGCCAGTTCCTCGAGCGCGTCGTGACCATCAACCGCGTGTCGAAGGTCGTCAAGGGCGGTCGCCGCTTCAGCTTCACGGCGCTCGTCGTCGTGGGCGACGGCAACGGCATGGTCGGCGTCGGCTACGGCAAGGCCCGCGAGGTGCCGCTGGCGATCTCGAAGGGCGTCGAGGAGGCGAAGAAGAACTTCTTCCGCGTCCCGCGCGTCCGGGCGACCATCCCCCACCCCGTCCAGGGTGAGTCGGCCGCCGGTGTCGTCCTGCTGCGTCCCGCCGCCGCCGGTACCGGTGTTATCGCCGGTGGTCCGGTGCGCGCCGTGCTCGAGTGCGCCGGCATCCACGACGTGCTCTCGAAGTCCCTCGGGTCCTCGAACACGATCAACATCGTCCACGCGACCGTGACGGCCCTCAAGCAGCTTGAGGAGCCGCGCGCCGTCGCAGCCCGCCGCGGCCTCGATTTCGAGGACGTCGCCCCGGAGCGCCTCGTCCGCGCCGAGGAAGAGGCGCGTCAGGCCGCTACCGCGAAGGTTGGTGCCTGATGGCCGCCCGTCTCAAGGTGACCCAGATCAAGTCCGTTATCAGCGAGAAGCAGAACCAGCGCGACACCCTGCGCAGCCTGGGCCTCAAGCGCATCGGCGATGTCGTCGTGCGCGAGGACACCCCGGCGAACCGCGGGTACGTCCGCACGGTCGCGCACCTCGTGAAGGTCGAGGAGATTGACTAATGGCTGACGAGAAGAAGCCGGCCGAGAAGAAGGCCGCTGCTCCGAAGGCTGCCGCCGAGAAGGCGACGACCGAGAAGAAGGCTCCCGCCGCCAAGGCAGCCCCCAAGGCTGCTGCGGAGAAGAAGCCCGCCGCCGAGAAGGCCGCCCCCAAGGCGACCGCCGCCAAGGCCGCCGCTCCGAAGGCTGCCGCCGAGAAGCCGGCTGCCGAGAAGAAGGCCCCCGCGAAGGCTGCTGCCCCCAAGGCCGCTGCCGCCGCGAAGGCCGACGACGCGGTCGCCGAGAAGGCTCCCGCCAAGGCCGCTGCGAAGCCGGCCGCCAAGAAGGCCGCGCCCAAGAAGGCGGAGACCGAGGCGCGCCCGCAGGTGCTCAAGGCCCACCACCTCCGCCCCGCGGAGGGTGCCAAGAAGGCCAAGACCCGCGTCGGACGCGGTGAGGGCTCGAAGGGTAAGACCGCGGGCCGCGGAACCAAGGGAACCAAGGCGCGCTACCAGGTGCGCGTGGGCCTCGAGGGCGGCAACCTGAACCAGGTCATGCGCGCCCCGAAGCTGCGCGGGTTCAAGAACCCGTTCCGCGTGGAGTACCAGGTCGTCAACCTCGACCGTCTCGCCGAGCTGTACCCCACGGGGGGCGACGTCACCATCAGCGACCTCGTCGCCAAGGGTGCCGTTCGCAAGAACGAGAAGGTCAAGGTTCTCGGCACCGGCGAGATTGCGGTTAAGCTGAACGTCGCGGTCGACAAGGTCTCGAGCTCCGCCGAGCAGAAGATCGTCGCCGCCGGCGGCTCCGTCAAGTAGCCATCGAGAGGGTGGCCCCACCCGGGGCCACCCCTTCGCCGCACCACCCGTGTGCGGCAGCACACAATCTCACCCGGGAGGCGTCGTGTTCAGAGCCGTCGCGCGGATCTTCCGCACGCCGGACCTCCGCCGCAAGATCGCGTTCACGTTGGGCATCATCGCCCTGTTCCGGCTCGGTTCCTTCGTGCCGGCACCGTTCGTCGACTTCGGCAATGTCCAGGCGTGTCTCGCGGGTAACGCGAACGCGGGAGGTCTCTACGACCTCGTCAACCTCTTCTCGGGCGGCGCGCTCCTGCAGCTCTCGGTCTTCGCGCTCGGCATCATGCCGTACATCACCGCGTCGATCATCGTGCAGCTGCTGCGCGTGGTCATCCCGCACTTCGACACCCTCTACAAGGAGGGCCAGGCGGGTCAGGCCAAGCTCACGCAGTACACCCGCTACCTGACGATCGCGCTCGGCGTCCTGCAGTCGACCACGCTCATCACGGTCGCCCGCTCGGGCGCCCTGTTCGGCAGCGGCGGTTCGGCCGAGTGCACGAACCTCATCGTCGACGCGGGCGACACGTGGTACGGCATCCTGCTCATGGTCATCACCATGACGGCCGGCACCGGCGTGATCATGTGGATGGGCGAGCTCATCACCGAGCGCGGCATCGGCAACGGCATGTCGCTGCTGATCTTCACCTCGATCGTCGCCACCTTCCCGAACTCGCTCGGCCAGATCGCCGCCCAGCACAACATCGAGACGCTGCTGATGGTCATCGTGATCGGTCTCGGCATCGTGCTCGCCGTCGTCTTCGTCGAGCAGTCGCAGCGCCGCATCCCGGTGCAGTACGCCAAGCGCATGGTCGGGCGCCGCACCTACGGCGGCAACAGCACCTACATCCCGATCAAGGTCAACATGGCGGGTGTCATCCCGGTCATCTTCGCCTCCTCGCTGCTGTACCTGCCCGCGCTCATCGCGCAGTTCAACCAGCCGCAGCGGGGCGAGGACCCGCAGGGCTGGGTCGTGTGGATCACCACCTACCTCACGCGCGGTGACCACCCGCTCTACATGGCGCTGTACTTCCTGCTCATCGTCGGCTTCACGTACTTCTACGTCGCGATCACCTTCAACCCGGATGAGGTCGCCGACAACATGAAGAAGTACGGCGGGTTCATCCCCGGCATCCGTGCGGGCCGTCCGACCGCCGAATACCTGGACTACGTGCTCACCCGCGTGACGCTGCCCGGGTCGCTCTACCTCGGCATCGTCGCGCTCGTGCCGCTCATCGCCCTCGTGCTCGTCGGCGCCAACCAGAACTTCCCGTTCGGCGGCACCTCGCTGCTCATCATGGTCGGCGTGGGTCTCGAGACGGTCAAGCAGATCGACTCGCAGCTGCAGCAGCGGCACTACGAGGGTCTGCTGCGATGACTGTGCGTCTGCTGATCGTCGGCCCCCCGGGGGCCGGCAAGGGAACCCAGGCCGAGCGGATCGCCGCGCACTACGGCATCCCGACCATCTCGACGGGCGACATCTTCCGCGCCAACATCAAGAACGAGACCGAGCTCGGCAAGCGCGTCAAGGAGATCGTCGACGCGGGCGACTACGTGCCCGACTCGCTCACCAACGAGCTCGTCTCCGACCGGCTCTCGGAGGCGGACGCCACGACCGGCTTCCTGCTGGACGGCTACCCGCGCACGCCCGACCAGGTGCGCTTCCTCGACGAGCTGCTGGCCTCGCACGGTCACAAGCTCGACGCGGTGCTGCGGCTCAAGGCGGACCAGGACGAGATCGTGCGGCGCCTCACCAAGCGCGCCGTCGAGCAGGGGCGCGCCGACGACTCCGAGGAGGCGATCCGCCACCGCCAGGAGGTGTACCGTCGCGAGACGGCGCCGCTGCTCGAGATGTTCCGCGAGAAGGGTCTGCTGATCGAGGTCGACGGCCTCGGCACGGTCGACGAGGTCACGGAGCGCATCTGGGCCGCCTTCGCCGAGGCCGGGCTCGGCCAGGTCGAGGCGTCCGCCTGAGCCGCACCCCGCCTCCGCCGTGCGGCGGCTGGGCGGGCCGACGGGCTACGCGTCGATCAGGCGGGTGAGCTCGGCGACGAGCGAGGGCACGTCGGTGGCGCGTGCGACGAGACCGCGGATGTTGTCGCGGTCCGCGAACACCTCGACGAGCTGGTCGAAGACCTCCTGGAACGAGGCGCGCCCCGACTCGCTGAAGGCGATGAACGCCACCACCTCGACCCGTGCCTCGCCCCACGGCATGGAGGTCGAGTTGAGGACGAGCGCGATCGCGGTGCGCTCCGCGGTCATGGCCATCGCGTGCGGCATGGCGAGCCCGTCGGTGAACGCCGTCGACGAGAGCCGCTCGCGCTCGATCGCCCCGGAGACGTAGGCTTCGTCGACCACGCCCGCCTCCACCATCCGCGCCCCCAGCGTGCGGATCATGGCTTCGGCATCCGGTGCGTACAGCTCGCGGAAGAACAGCCGCTCGTCGAAGTACGTGGTGAGCCGCTCGGCGAGGCGGGCCCGGCGCCGCTGTCGTCGGGTGCGCACGATGGCCGTCTGCACGGCCCGCACGTCGGCCTCGCCGAGGAACGGGTGCACCAGGATGACGCGCTCGCTCGGGGCGGGCGGCTCGATGACCGAGATGACGAGGTCGCCCGGCAGCGCGTCCCAGTCGACGTCGCTGCGGGTGTCGAGCTGCTCGATCCGCAGCTCCGCGCCCACGGCCGCCTCGACGCGGCGCAGCAGCTCGAGGTGCAGCCGGTGGTAGGCGGGCGCGACGATGGTCGCGGTCACGGCCTGCTCGACCTGCCGCTGCTCCTCCAGGCGCGCACCGAGATGCATGGCGAGGTAGGCGATCTCGTCCTCCGGCACGGCGATGCCCGACTCGAGCTGCAGCTCGCGGGCCAGGTAGACGGCGAGCTCGTAGATCATGGGGTAGCCCGACTTGATCGAGCGGGTGAGCGGGTTGCGCGAGAACGACCCCTCGAGCGCACGCCGCTGCAGCTGCCGGATGTGCATGGCCAGGCGCAGCAGGAAGTCCTCGTCGCCCGCGAGGTCGACGAGGTACTCCCGCGCGGCCTTGTCGACGATCGCGCGCACGCGTGCCAGCTCGGCGTCGTCGAGCGGGTTCGGCATCGCGTCGACCGGGTTCACGGCGACGCGCGTGCTCAGCAGGAAGCCGAGGTAGTCGAGGTCGCCGGGCGCGAGACGCACGCCGAAGTGCGCCGCGACGAGTTCGTCGAGGATCGCGACGAACACCCCCTCGTCGCCGCCCGTGCGGTCGGGCAGCGACTGCCGCGCCTGGGTGCGGTCGACGGCGATCGCGAGGTGCAGCAGCACCGTGCCGAGGCCGTAGTCGTTGATCTCGTAGCCGTCGGCGACGAGCCGGGCGATGAGCGCGGTCTTGAAAGCGCTCAGGTCGCCCGCCGCGAACCAGCTCTCGATCCGGTCCACCTCACGCATGCCGCGCGTCGCCTCGTCGCGGAACAGCGCGCCGATGAGCCGCCGCCGCGCCGTCTCCGGCCCCTCGAGCTGCACGTGCTCGTGGCTGCGCACGATCGTGAGCCCCACGGCGCCGGCGCGCGAGCGCGCCCGCGCGAGGTCGGACTCCACGGTCGAGTCGCTCACGTGCAGCCGCTCGGCGAGCGCGTACACGTCGACGCCCTCCGAGTCGGGGGAGGCGTCGAGCAGGGCGCGCAGGATGACCGAGACGCGCGCCGCCGGGGTCGCCGCGGGCTCCTCGGCCTCGTGCCGCATCCGCCTGGCCCACTCGGTGCGGTCGAGGCGGTAGCCCGACGGCCCCGACTCGAGCAGGGGCGCCGCGCCCGCGGCGTTGAGCGCCGCGACGTACCCCCGGATGCTGCGGTCGGTCACCCCGAGGCGCGCCGCCAGGTCGGCCGCCGTCACCCAGCCGCCGTGCTGGGCGAGCGCCTCCGTGAGCTGCTCGTGCCGATCGACCATCCGACTCCGCTCCGCCTTCCGGGACGCTGCTGACAGTCAAGCAAAGTCCCGGATGCCGCGCGCGGGTTTCCGGGCACATTTCCGGGGGTGCGGAAGCGGCGGGGCTGGCATCCGGTCGTGCGGGCGGAGCACACTGGGCACGCCCGCCGGGAGAGGGAACCGGCGGGCCCTGGACAGGGTCCGGGGTGGCGGATGCGGAGGCGGCCATGCGGGTGCTCATCGTGTGCGGCGCGGGAGCGTCGAGCACCTTCGTCGCGCAGCGCCTGCGCCGCGCGGCGAGTGCGCGCGGGGTCGAGCTGATCCCCGTGCCGTCCGCCGCGGACGCCGCCCCGGGCCTCATCCCCGACGCCGACGTCGTCATCGCGGGCGCGCATCTGGGCCCCGCCGTCGCCACCCTCGGCGTCGCGGCTGCCGCATCCGAGGTTCCGTTCCTGGTGCTCGAGGACCAGGCGCGCAAGGATGGCGATGCACTGCTCGACTTGACGCTGGCGGCTGCGGCCGTCGATCACGGAAGGAGTTCCTGATGGAACGCACGGTCACGATCGCCTCGGGTCACGGGCTGCACGCCCGCCCCGCCAAGCTCTTCACGCAGGCGGTGGCCGCATCCGGCCACCAGGTGACGATCGGCCGCCCGGGCGGCAAGGCGGTCAACGCGGCCAGCATCCTCGGCATCATCGCGGGCGGCTTCGAGAACGGCGACGAGGTCGTGCTGACGGTCGAGGGCGACGAGCCCGAGCGCGTGCTCGACGAGCTCGCGGAGTTCCTCAGCACCGACCACGACGGGGCGGCCGGATGATCGAGGTGCACGAGCTGCGCGGCGTCGGCATCGGGAGCGGTGTCGTCGTCGGGCCCGTGCTGCACGTGGCGCGTCAGGCGGCCGCGGCCCCCACGGATGCGCCCAGCACGATCGGTGCGGAGGCGGAGCTCGCGCGCGCGACGGCGGCGCTCGGCGCCGTCTCGGCTCAGCTGCGGGAGCGGGCGGCGTCGGCGGATGCCGCGACGGCCGACGTGCTCGAGGCCCAGGCGCTCATGACCGAGGACCCGGAGCTCGCCGCGAGCGTCGAGGCGAAGCTCGCCGCGGGCGTCACCGCCGAGAAGGCCGTGACGGATGCCTTCGCCGAGTTCGCCGCGCTCCTCGCGGACGCGGGGGAGTACTTCGCCGAGCGCGCCGCCGACCTCGACGACCTCGCCGACCGTACCGTCGCCTCCCTGGAGGGACGCTCGACCGAGCTCGTCGTCGACCCCGGCCACCCCTATGTGCTCGTCGCGCGCGACCTCGCGCCCGCCGACACCGCCGTGCTCGACCTCGACCGCGTGCTCGCGTTCGTCACGAGCGAGGGCGGCCCGACCTCGCACACCGCGATCCTCGCCCGCCAGCGCGGCATCGTCGCGCTCGTCGGCGTCGCGGGGGTCGAGGCGCTGCCCGACGGCACCCAGCTCATCGTCGACGCCGAGCGCGGGCGGGTCTACGCCGACCCGGATGCCGCGGAGCTCGCCGACGCCGAGTCCCGCATCGCTGCCCGCGCCGCAGCCGCCGACGCCCCGGCCGGACCCGGCGTCCTCGCCGACGGCACCCCCGTCAAGCTGCTCGCGAACCTCGGCAAGCCGGGCGAGGCCGCCGAGGCGGTGCGGCTCGGCGCCGAGGGCGTCGGCCTCTTCCGCACCGAGTTCCTCTTCCTCGACGACGACGCGACCGCCCCCACGGTCGAGGACCAGACGGAGCGCTACCGCGAGGTGCTCGCCGCCTTCCCCGGCCAGCGCGTCGTCGTGCGCCTGCTCGACGCGGGCGCCGACAAGCCGCTCGCCTTCCTCTCGCCCGGCGAGGAGGAGAACCCCGCGCTCGGCAAGCGCGGGCTGCGGGCGCTGCGCGCATCCGAGCAGGTGCTCCGCGACCAGCTCGCGGCGCTCGCGGCGGCCGACGCGGCGACGGATGCGGAGCTCTGGGTCATGGCCCCCATGGTCGCGACCGTCGAGGAGACGGTGTTCATCACGCGCGCGATCCGCGAGGCCGGCATCCGCACCGCGGGCGTCATGGTCGAGATCCCCTCGGTCGCGCTCATCGCCGACCGGGTGCTCGCACGATGCGACTTCGCCTCGATCGGCACGAACGACCTCACCCAGTACACGATGGCCGCGGACCGCCAGCTCGGCTCCGTCGCGGCCCTGCAGAACCCGTGGCACCCGGCGGTGCTGCGGCTCGTGCAGTCGGTCGGCGCGGCGGGGGCCGCGACCGGCAAGCCCGTGGGGGTGTGCGGCGAGGCCGCCGCCGACCCGCTCCTCGCCGTGGTGCTCGCCGGGCTCGGGGTCACGAGCCTCTCGATGTCGCCCACGGCCCTTGCAGACGTCCGCGTATCCCTCGCGCGGTACAGCCTCGACGACGCGCGTGCGATCGCCGAGGCAGCCCTGGCGGCCGACGAGGCCGCCGACGCCCGAGAGGCGGCCCAGCAGGCCGCCGACACCATCACCGCCGCGCGTTAGTGCGGCATCCGAGCCAGGAGGCACAACCATGACGACGACGTCACCAGCGACGACCCAACGGGCCGGGGGAGCCCGGGTCGCCGTGCAGAGATTCGGCACCTTCCTCTCGGGCATGATCATGCCCAACATCCCCGCGCTCATCGCGTGGGGCATCGTCACCGCGTTCTTCATCCCCGTGGGGTGGACCCCGAACGCCGACCTCGCCACGCTCGTCGGCCCGGTCATCCACTACCTGCTGCCGACCCTCATCGCCTACACGGGCGGCAACATGGTCTACGGGGTGCGCGGCGGTGTGGTCGGCTCGATCGCGACCTTCGGCGCGATCGCCGGATCCGACCTGCTCGTCGCGAACTTCAACGCGACCCTCGCCGAGGGCGCCGACCAGCTCGGCCAGGTGCACATGTTCATCGGCGCGATGCTCCTCGGCCCACTCGGCGCGTGGTCGATGAAGCAACTCGACCGCATCTGGACGGGCAAGATCAAGGCCGGCTTCGAGATGCTCGTGAACATGTTCTCGGCCGGCATCTGGGGCTTCGTGATGGCCGTGATCGGGTTCTACCCGGTGGCCTGGCTCGTCAACGGGCTCATGAACGTGCTCAGCACCGCCGTGAACTGGCTCATCGACTCGGGCCTGCTACCGCTGACGAGCATCATCATCGAGCCCGCGAAGGTGTTCTTCCTCAACAACGCGATCAACCACGGGGTGCTGACCCCGCTCGGCACCGCGCAAGTGGAGACCGCGGTCGCGAACGGCGACGCACCGAAGAGCATCCTGTTCCTGCTGGAGGCGAACCCTGGACCAGGTATCGGCCTGCTGCTCGCCTTCGCGATCTTCGGGATCGGCGCGGCACGCGCCTCGGCACCGGGCGCCGCGATCATCCAGTTCCTCGGCGGCATCCACGAGGTGTACTTCCCGTTCGCGCTCATGAAGCCCACGCTCATCCTCGCGCTCATCGCGGGCGGCATGACGGGCGTCACGACCAACATGCTCTTCCACTCGGGGCTGCGGGCGCCCGCCGCGCCGGGCAGCATCATCGCCGTGGTGGCGCAGACCGCGCAGGACAGCTATCTCGGCGTGATCCTGTCGGTCGTGCTCGCGGCTGCGGTGACGTTCATCGTCGCGGCGATCATCCTGCGGGCCTCGCGCAAGCGCGACCTCGCGGCGGAGGGTGCGGCGGATGCGAAGCTGGCCGACGCCGTCGCCCAGACGACCGCGAACAAGGGCAAGGAGAGCTCGGTGCTCTCGGGCCTGGCGGCGTCGGTCGCCACGGGCGACGTCGCGACGAAGACGATCGAGAAGGTCGTGTTCGCGTGCGACGCCGGCATGGGCTCGAGCGCCATGGGCGCCTCGGTGCTGCGCAACAAGTTCAAGAAGGCGGGTGTGGTGGTCGACGTGTCGAACGCCGCGATCGCCAACCTGACGGGTGACGAGGACCTCGTGATCACGCAGAATGAGCTGACGGCGCGGGCGACGCAGAAGGCGCCGAACGCCATCCACGTCTCCGTCGACAACTTCATGAACTCGCCGAAGTACGACGAGGTCGTGGAGCTCGTGAAGAACCAGAAGGAAGGGGCCGCCGAGTAGGCCCCGCGGGGGTCCAGCGGCGAGAGAGGAGCACACCATGAGCGACGACATCCTGACCGCGGATCGCGTGGTGCTCGCCGACCGGACCCCGACCCGCGAGGAGGCGGTCCGCGACGTCGGGCGCCTCCTCGTGGAGGCCGGGGCGGTGCGGCCCGGCTACATCGACTCGATGCTCGCCCGCGAGGAGACCGTGTCGACGTCGATGGGCAACTTCCTGGCGATCCCGCATGGCACCAACGAGGGGCGCGAGTTCATCGATCGCACGGCGCTCGCCGTCATCCGCTACCCGGAGGCGATCGACTGGGACGGCGACGAGGTGCGCTTCGTGGTCGGCATCGCGGGGCGCGAGAACGAGCACCTCGAGATCCTGGGCCGCATCGCGGTGCTGTTCTCGGACGACGACGACGTCCAGGCGCTGCTCCAGGCGCCGGATGCCGCGGCGCTCTTCGGCATCATCTCCGCCGTCAACGAGGAGTGATCTCCCGGTGACTTCGAGACGCGCCTGCGGCGCTCCTCAGCCGCCTCGCCTCTGAGCCGTTGTGAGGTGGTTGCGGAGCGGCGAAGCCGCGTCTCGAAACCACCGACGGATGACCGGCGTGCACTCCGCGCCTTAATGGTCTAGGATCGATCTTTGGTGCCTTGTGCCTTCGGCGCGTCCGCACCACATCAATCACCCGCATGACCGAGTGTCACCAAGCGATTCAGAGGGTATGGCCAAGAAAGACGGCGTCATCGAGATCGAGGGATCTGTCCTCGAGGCTCTGCCGAACGCGATGTTCCGCGTCGAGCTGAGCAACGGGCACAAGGTTCTCGCCCACATTTCGGGCAAGATGCGACAGCACTACATCCGGATCCTCCCCGAGGATCGCGTGATCGTGGAGCTGAGCCCCTACGACCTGACCCGCGGCCGGATCGTCTACCGCTACAAGTGACATTCGCGAAGTAACGGCCTGCGTGCGCGCAGGTACGAGGACAGCGAGAAGGAAATATGAAGGTCAACCCGAGCGTCAAGCCCATCTGCGACCACTGCAAGGTCATCCGCCGCAACGGCCGCGTGATGGTCATCTGCAAGTCGAACCCCCGCCACAAGCAGCGTCAGGGTTGAGCCGAAGGTTGAAGCCGCGAAGCGGGTTCAACCGAAGGCTCAAGGTTGAGGAGCGCCGCGCCGTCAGGCGCGACGCGTCTCGAAACCCTCACGCAGAACTCACAACTCAATAGATCACTGCACCGCCAGAACCCGCATCCGTGCGGGGGACACCCCGGGTCGGAGGCCCGGGCACCGGCGGATGCTCCACACCTCCGAACGACTCCATAAGGAGAAGCCGCCATGGCACGTATCGCCGGCGTCGACATCCCGCGCGACAAGCGCGTCGAGGTCGCCCTGACGTACATCTACGGCGTGGGCCGCACCCGTGCGCTCACCACCCTCAAGGACACCGGGATCTCCGGTGACATCCGCGTGAAGGATCTGACCGACGACCAGCTCGTCGCCCTTCGCGACTACATCGAGGGCACCTACAAGGTCGAGGGTGACCTCCGCCGCGAGGTTCAGGCCGACATCCGCCGCAAGGTCGAGATCGGCTCCTACGAGGGCCTCCGCCACCGCCGCGGTCTGCCCGTCCGCGGTCAGCGCACCAAGACCAACGCACGCACTCGCAAGGGCCCGAAGCGCACCGTGGCCGGCAAGAAGAAGGCAGGTAAGAAGTAATGGCTGCTCCGAAGGCCGCCGCGCGCAAGCCGCGCCGCAAGGAGAAGAAGAACATCGCCGTGGGCCAGGCCCACATCAAGTCGACGTTCAACAACACCATCGTCTCGATCACCGACCCCTCGGGTGCCGTCATCAGCTGGGCCTCGTCCGGCGCCGTCGGCTTCAAGGGCTCGCGCAAGTCGACCCCCTACGCCGCGCAGCTCGCCGCCGAGTCGGCCGCGCGCCAGGCGCAGGAGCACGGCATGAAGAAGGTCGACGTCTTCGTCAAGGGCCCGGGTTCGGGTCGCGAGACGGCGATCCGCTCGCTCCAGGCCGCGGGCCTCGAGGTCGGCACCATCAACGATGTGACGCCGCAGGCGCACAACGGATGCCGTCCGCCGAAGCGCCGCCGCGTGTGATCTTCTCGCCGGTCGAGTAGCCGCCGAAGGCGGCGTGTCGAGACCCCCTCGCGGATGGTCTCGACACGCCCGCTCCGCGGGCTACTCGACCGGCGGGGTACGACTTTCTACAACTCAACAAGAACGGCGGCCCAGCCACCCGCCGCATCTGTCGTGGGCGTCATATGGCGGACGCCCTCGCCGAAAGGAAACCACGTGCTCATCGCACAGCGTCCCACCCTCTCCGAAGATGTGATCTCGGAGTTCCGCTCCGCGTTCGTCATCGAGCCCCTCGAGCCCGGCTTCGGCTACACGCTCGGCAACTCGCTCCGCCGCACCCTGCTGTCGTCGATCCCCGGCGCGGCCGTCACGAGCATCCGTCTCGACGGCATCCAGCACGAGTTCGACACCATCCCGGGTGTCAAGGAGGACGTCGTCGAGATCGTCCTCAACATCAAGAACCTGGTCGTCTCGAGCGAGCACGACGAGCCCATCACCGCCTACCTCCGCAAGACGGGGGCCGGCGAGGTGACCGCCGCCGACATCTCGGCGCCGGCCGGGGTCGAGATCCACAACCCCGAGCTCGTCATCGCGACGCTCAACGACAAGGCCAAGTTCGACCTCGAGCTGACCATCGAGCGCGGCCGCGGCTACGTGTCGGCCACCCAGAACCGCAGCGAGTTCAGCGAGGCCGGCCAGATCCCGGTCGACTCGATCTACTCACCCGTGCTCAAGGTGACCTACCGCGTCGAGGCGACCCGTGCGGGTGAGCGCACCGACTTCGACCGCCTGGTCGTCGACGTCGAGACGAAGCCGGCGATCTCGCCGCGCGACGCCATCGCATCCGCCGGTCGCACGCTCGTCGAGCTGTTCGGCCTGGCCCGCGAGCTCAACACCGCGGCCGAGGGCATCGAGATCGGCCCCGCGCCGGTCGACGCCGTGCTCTCGAGCGAGCTGTCGATGCCCATCGAGGACCTCGACCTCTCGGTGCGCTCGTACAACTGCCTCAAGCGCGAGGGCATCAACACCGTCAGCGAGCTCGTCGCCCTCTCTGAGACGCAGCTCATGAACATCCGCAACTTCGGTCAGAAGTCCGTGGACGAGGTGAAGGACAAGCTCGTCGAGCTCGGCCTCTCGCTCAAGGACAGCGTGCCCGGATTCGATGGTGCGCACTTCTACGGCGGATACGACGACGAGACCGTCTGAGTTCCGACTTCCCTGACCACTGAACTGACTGCTTCGCACTGAACGCGAAGCGCATCTTCTGGAGAACGACTGATCATGCCCCAGCCCACCAAGGGTCCCCGTCTCGGCGGCGGTCCGGCGCACGAGCGCCTGCTGCTCGCGAACCTCGCCGCGGCCCTCTTCACCCACAAGAGCATCA
>Ga0222419_100137_pt1 | contig 127080 bp, 109 predicted proteins | sample 1B20Ametagenome_FD_182474 | JGI IMG/M metagenome (GOLD analysis project Ga0222419, IMG submission 182474) | Enriched microbial communities from leaf-cutter ant dump, University of Wisconsin, Madison, United States - 1B20A (version 2) | ecosystem: Environmental > Terrestrial > Nest > Insects... | reverse complement strand
CGGGTGCGTTCCGGCGGGTGCGTTCCGGGGGGTGCGTTCCGGTGGGTGCGTTCCGGGGGTCACGCTCCGGTGGGCGCGGGCCGGGGGGTGCGTTCCGGCGGGTGCGTTCCGGCGATTACACACCGCTGGTCACGCTCCATTGACAGGCAGGTCGGCACGGACTATAATTAACTTATAAATAGTAAGTTAATAAATTTATTAAAGTAAAAGGCGGTGTTTGGTATGGAGATTCGTCTGTTTTCGGCCGAGCAGCAAGGTGTCGGCGCTTTTGATGGCGGAAGGTTTCTGGAGCAGCGTCCGATCGGGTTTCCGCGCGAGCCTGGGGCAGTGCCGCGGGTTGGTCCGCTGTTTTATTGGGCTTGGGGTTACGCTGAGGAAGAAGCGGAAATCGGGCTGCATCCGCACAAGGCGTTCGAGATCTTGACCTATGTGCTTCGCGGCACGGTAGAGCATCAGGATTCGCTCGGCACCCGCCAGACGGTGGCGGCGGGAGGCGCGCAGGTGATGCAGGCCGGCTCCGGCATCTACCACGGCGAAGCGTTCCGTGGCCCGCAGGCGGAAGCGATGCAAATCTGGTTCGAGCCGCATCTGGATCGAACCGTACAGCAAGCGCCGACGTACCGGCAATATGACCACGACCAATTCCCGCTCGTCGAGCGGGATGGCGTGGTCAGCAAAACGGTCGTCGGCGCAGGCGCTCCGGTGCGCTTGGAAACCGACGCGCAACTGTACGACTGGACGCTGGCCCCGGGCAGCGTCCACACCCACGAGCTGGCCGCCGGGCGTCAGCTCGCTTTGCTGGCCATTGACGGCGCCGGCACCGTCAATGAACAATGGCCACTCGCGCACAAAACGTTCGCGGTGGCCCAAACGGACGGCGCCGGCCCAGCCGGGCGCCTGACGCTTCACGCCGCGCAAGGCGGCGGTTTGCGGGTGATCGCGATCGAGGTTCCCTCGCGAGTCGATTACCCGCTATACCGCAAGTAACACGCGGCGATTTCGCACCGTGCTCCACTCCCGGCGCGCGGTGTTTCGAAGCATGACGGCGGTCGGCCCGCCGCATGCCGAGCCTGGGCGCCTCGCAGCCCAGCGCCCCAGCCCTTGATCCGAAGCCGCTACCCGAGCCAACGGGCCGCGGCTTCTTTCACGCTCTCCACGAGCTGCCACAGGCTGTCGCGGATCGACTGCAGCACGCCGGTCTGCTCCTGCATGGCCGCGGTCTGCTCGCGGATCGAGCCGTTGATCCCCGCCGCTTCGCGCGTCAATCCCGCCAGGCCGAAGTAGACGACCAGCACAAGCGCGACGGCGACGATCAGCCCGATCCAGCCGATGGAGCTGCGCCCGGCCCCGCCGCCCGCGCCCGGCCCTTCGTAACGCTCCGCCCGCGGCGGTTCGGCTTGGCCCATGTGCACATGCACCTGCATCGGCCCGGGCACCTCGTCGCCCGCGCCGCCGCCGTAACGGCCGCTGCCGGCAGGCTCGCGCTCCGCTCCCGGCCCGGCCGCCTCCGGCGATGCCGCAGGCGCGCTGGCCGCCCCGCCGCGCCCGCGCCCCTGCGCGGCGGCTGCGTCCGCCGGGCCGCACTCGTACGCGCTGCCGTCGCCGCGGCGCTCGCGGGCGTAGGCCGCTGCGGCATCGGCCCGCTCATGCGCGGACGCGCCGCCCGCGGCAGCCCGCTCGCGCCGGTACGCCGACACGGCGTCGCTCGGCTCATATGCATACGTCGACTCACTCTCGTACGCGTACACCTGAGCCAGCGCGTCAGCCGCGGCGTGTGCCGGCCGAACCGGCGCGCGGCGTCCGCCTGGCTCCGGCGGCGTCTCCAGCTCCGGCCGCTCCATCGGGCCGCGGCCGATGCCGCGCAGCCCTTCCTCCGACGCGCGGCTGTCGACGCCGCGGCGCTCCCGTCTGTCCATATCGTGTTCCATCGAAATGTCCCCTTCCTGTGCCCGGCGCGCGCCTTGCCCAAACCGGGCCCGGCGGCGGCAGGCGTTGATTGGTCTTCTTGCCTCTTTCTTAACCGCCAAGCTGCGGCTTGAAACACAAAGAGACCAACCGTGCCATCGGCTGATCTCTCTTCTCGGCCCGCTCTCCCAAGCGCCTGACGCCCGGTTGGCCGACAAACCGCACCTGCCGGGCAAGCGCAGCGCCACTTCCTTGCAGACGACCGGCGCAGCACATTCAACCGCCACACCGCGCACGGGCTCCGTCGCCGGCTCCGCCATCCGACAGAGCGCCTGCGCCTGATCATCTCGACCGGCACGATCCAGACAGCCGCCTCCGGGCCAGCATCGTGCCGCGGCCGTGCGCCGTAAGGCACGCGCCTCCCGCGTCAGCCGCCCCAAGATGCGCCAAGTGCTGCCGGTCCGTCTAACGCAGCGATTGCATACGGGCTTTTTCCTGCTTCAATTCATCTTCTAGCTGCTGAAACGCCGTCGCGTTCCGATCGCCCTTGGCTTGCTCAATCGCCCGCTCCGCTTGCGTGATCGCGTTTTGCGCCTCTTCAATCGTCGTTTTCGTCGGATGCGACAACGCATGAGACACGGCGTGATGCACATTGCTGACGGAATTTTGCGCCGACGACAGCGGATTTTGCGTTTGCAGGCTGGAATCCTTGATCTCCATAATCGCGAAACCTCCTCATGCCGGTAAATGCCTTGCTGGACACGTGCTGAAAACAAGCGGCCCGCTGCCGGCGTCTTCATCACGCTTCATACTAGGTTAGGATGAGGCATTTCAACCTTTTTTATACCTCTTACGGACGATTTGGAAACACGCCAGCGCCAGCGCCGCGCCGAAGGTGTTCAGCAGCACGTCGTCGACATCGAAGCTGCCGACCCGCAGCAACGTTTGCAGCGCTTCCAGCACAATCAGCGGGGGCACAAACACCGCAAGCAGTCCGCGCAGCCGGCGCGCCCGCGGCAACAGCAGCGGCAGCACAAAACCGTAGGGCATAAACACGGCGATATTGCCCACGATATTCACCAGCCAAATCCGCAAAGGATAAGCCGTAAAATGCGTCATATAGCCGCCAATCGTCCGCAACGGCACCAGATTATAACGCAGTTCGTCCGTCAACCACATCCTGTGAAAACCGACAAACATCATATACAGCAGCAAACACGTATACAGCGTGATCGCCAGCCAAACCAGGCGAGCCGCCCGGCTGCCGCTCGCACGCCGCAGGGCCTCGCCTGATTCTCTTTGCAACGGTACACTACCCATCGTCCTTCTCCTTTTCCGCACGCGGCGCCGGCCGTACGGCGGCTGCCAGACCCGGCACGGGCCCCATAAGCTTCCCGTTCAGCCGCCACCGCGCACCCGCGCCCAGCAGCAGCCCCGGCGGCGGTCCGGGCTGTCCTTTTTCTGTTATGGACGTCCACCGCGGGCCTACGGTTCAATGCCGGCTCGTTTGATTGGCCAGCTTGACGTGGTACATGGCCAAATCGGCTTTTTTCAACAGCTCTTCGGCCGATGTGCCGTCCTCGGGATACAAGCTGATGCCTACGCTCGCTTGAATCGACATGCTCATGTCCTGGAGCAAAAGCGGCTTGCGCAGCGCCTGCGCGACGTGATCACCAATCGCCCGCGCCTGCTCCATGCCCTTCACGTCGGGGAAGGCCAGAATGAACTCGTCGCCGCCAAGCCGAGCCGCCAAATCGTTGGCGCTCACCTGCCCTTGCAACGCTTCGGCCACATGCTGGAGCAGCCGGTCCCCGACCTCATGGCCGTACGTATCGTTCACCTGCTTGAATTTGTCCAGATCGATGAACAAAACGGCAATTTGCGTGCCCTGCTCGTCCGCCTTGCGCATCGCTTCCTGCAGGAAGCCGTCCATACCCAGTCGGTTGGCCAAACCCGTCAGGCTGTCGGTGAAGGCATAGCTCTTGATTTGCTCCTCATATTGCTTGCGCTGCGTAATATTCCGCACCGTGACGTAGACGTGGGACGGTCCCTGATCGGCCTCTTCAATCATCCGCGAGTTGACCAGCCCTTCCATCAGGCTGCCGTCCGCTTGCACAAGCTGCAGCTCCAGATTGTCGACAAACCGTTCCGTTCCCAGCTCCTGCAGCACGCTTTGCTCGAAGGCGGCGCGCGAGGCCGCCGTCAGCAACTGCAAAAACGATCGGCCGACCACCTCGTCCCCCGTGTAGCCCATCTGCTCCAGAAAAAATGGATTGACGTCCAGAATCCGCATCTGCGGGTCCGTCACGGCAATCATGACCGGCGTATGGTTAAAATAGTCGCGGTATTTCGCTTCCGAGCGCTTGAGCTCCTGCGCCAGCGCCCGGCGCTCCATCGTCGAAGCAAGCAGATTGAAGCAGGTGCGAATGTAATCGTATCCAAAAGTAATACGATGCTTTTCGATCGGACCGATCAACGCCAGCACGCCGATCTGGCGGTCGCTTGTTTGCAGCAAATGCAGCGTCAGCACATCCTCGCCGATCGTATACGCCCCGATTACCTCCGCAGAAGGAAACTGCTCGGCAGCCAGCGTCCGGCCGACCAGCGAAGCCGGCAAACGCGTGCCAAACACTTCCTTGATCGTCAGCTCGCGGCAATCGGACCGGGTCCATACGGCGAGCACCCCGGAATGAAAATGCGTGGCGCTCAGCCACTGCAAGCTTTCGTCGCGATCGGAAGTGACGCTGATCAGGCTGTATCGAACGCGAATGCCCATTTCATAAACGCTGGTGCTGATTTCCTGCATAAAGCTGTGCAGCTCCCGCTCATTCGCCAGGACGCGCGCCTCGTCCGGGTCAAACGCGCAGCCGCACGAACGGCGGATCACCGGCTCCGTATCCACCAGCACGGCCTCCTGACTGCGAAACCGCCCTTCCAGCTTCTCGAACAGCACCTGGCCGCTGACCCGGCCCATCCGTTCGATGTCCTGGCGCACCGTCGTCAGCGGCGGCTGCAGCGTCACCGCGATATTGATATCGTCGAAGCCGCATACGGCAATATCCTCGGGCACGCGGTATCCGGCCTGCTGCAGCACCTCGATGATCCCCAGCGCATTAAGATCGGTCGCGGCGACAATCGCATCGTAAGGCATACTCAGTTCCAGCAGCTTGTAGGCGCCTTCCCGTCCGCCTTCTTGAATATTGTTGGGAATCTCCAGCACATGGGCTTCCAGCTCCGCATCGCCATATTCCTGCACCGCCGCCAAATATCCCTGATACCGTCGTTCGATATCCAATTGCCGGTGCAGCATGCCGGCGAACGCAATGCGCCGATAGCCGTGCTCCAGCAAATGCCGGGTCAGCTGCTTCACACCGTTATAGCCATCCGAGGTAATAAACGTGCCTTGCGGCGCATCATGCTTGCGCCCTATACATACAAACGGCTTGTTCTCCGAGTTCAACTCGCTAAAAAACGTGTCCGTCACGCCATCCAATATATTGATCCAGCCGTCGACCGGCTGCTTGGCGAGCAACATGCGATACTCCGTTTTTTCAATCAGGTCCGGGCTCGTCTGAATCGCCAGCACCTGCGCGCCGCGAGCTTGCGCTTCCAGATGAATGCCGTACATTAAATTGCCGAAATAATAACCGTCAAGATATGGAGAGATGACACCAATTTTGTAAGCTTTGCGCACGTAAGCTCCCCCCGAATTTTCCAGATGTTTCTTAATTCGCTAATCGCTGCCCGAAGTCCTCCACATCAAAAGAACGAAAGGACAGCAAATCTTTGCAGATTGCTGCCCTTCCTATAGGTTGCCCTACCGCTGTTAGTCTTGGTTCACAAACGCCAACGACTCGAACGTCTTGTTCAACCGCGCTTCGTTCGCTTCGGTTTTGACGGCGTCGTCGATGTTAAGCTTGACGTTGTAGGACACACCGCCGTGGTTGAAGATGTAAATCGTACTTTGATACGGAATTTTATCATCCGAATAATGCACGACGTATTTCTTCGCCTTCACGCCGTCGAACAGCTCTACATCGTCGGCCGTGTAGGTGTAGTCTTTATCGTTATTGTGACTTTTCGTTTCGAAGGCGTCCTCTTCCTTCACCGCATCCTCGAAGCTTTGGTCTTCGTCCGCCGACACGGTCAACGAGCCGCCGGTGAAGTAAAACACTTTGCTCGCCTGATCCTTGTCGCCGTAGCTGTAGCCGCTCATCCACGTTTCAGGCACGGCCAGCGAATAACCGTAGGTTTTGTTCACATAGCTGATCGTACTGTTCGGATCGAGCAATTCATCCATATCCTGAATAAAGCCGAGTTCGGCATCCACATGCTCCTTGTCGATGCTGACGGTGCTCTTGAGCGCATCGATCACGCTCTCGATGCCGTCCTTGTCTTCATCGGCGTAGCTGACCGCAATCGCATATTTGTACTTGTCTTTGATGAAATAAAATCCGACGCTCGTGCTCCACTTGCTGTCGCCCATCGTGTGCGAAACTTCGACCATGCGCGCAGGCACGCCGGCCAACGTCAGTTCCTCGATCTCGCCAACCTTCAAATATTTGCTTACATAGCTATCCGCTACCTGCTTGAGATCGCGTTTGACCCAAGCGTCAAGCGTGTCGCCCGAAGAAGCCGATGTGACCTGAACCCAAACGGACTGCGTATAATCATCGTTGGCGTACATCGAATCCGTGCCGTAGCTGTCCCGTTCCCAGCCGGCCGGCAGGTCAAGCGAAACGCCGTATTCATCCGTGTAGGTGGTGTTGCCGTCCGAAAACAGGGAAATATCCTTGAGCGATTCATCGCTTCCATCAAACTTCAACTGGAAGCTGTCGAGCAAATCCATTAAAATGTTTTGCTTAAGCGAGGAGCCGTAGCTCTCCTTATCGACGTTCAGCGCAACGGTATACAGCTTGCCGTCCTGCTGATAACCGCGCGTCTGCTTGTAGCTGTCGCCCGACTTGCTGACGATCTTCGCATACGGCTGATCGTCCTTGACGTATTGGCGCTCCAGCACCATTTTGCCGTCGTAATCGTTGTTGTCTGCGGCGATTTTGTTCAGCAGCGCCGAAGGCGTCAGCTTGCTTTGGTTGCTGGCTACGCTAACCGTCAGCATAAATTCGCCCTTGGCGTCGATGAAGCTGACTTCGTCGCCGTCGCCGGACTGCGAGCTTTTGACCAGCCCCGCCGGATATTTCATCGACCAGCCGAAATGGCTGTCGCCGATGCGCGTTTTGCCGCGGTCGGCGTCGAGGCTGGAGCCGTCGTCCTCGGAGGACAAATCCGCTTCCTTGCTTTCGGCTTCGCCCAGCGTAATTTGCGTGGTGAGGGTAGCGCCGTTCGATTTCAGCGTGAGACCGACGGTTTCACCCGGCAAATATTTCTTCATCGCCTCATTGTAGTCCACAAGCGTCCGCGTGCTGCTGCTGCCAAGCATCTCCAGCGTATCGCCCTGCTTGATGCCGGCTTTGGCCGCGGGCGAATCGGGTTCAACATAAGCGACTTGCAAGCCTTCCGTGCTTGGCAAACCTACGACCGCTTCCCAGCTTTCCTCCAGCTCCAGGCCGAGATAAGGCCGCTTGACCTTGCCGTACAGCTCAAAATGACGCAGCACGTATTTCACCGTATCGATCGGGATGGCAAAACCCAGATTCTCCACGCCGAAATCGGCATATTTCATCGTGTTGATGCCGATGACTTCGCCCTTCATATTCACCAGCGCTCCACCGCTGTTGCCGGGATTGATCGCCGCGTCCGTCTGGATCAGCTGGTATTGCGAGTTGACCGCGCGATCCAGGCCGCTGACGATCCCCGTTGTGACGGAGTTGCGCAGCGCAAACGAAATCGGCGTACCGATCGCCGCCACCGCTTCGCCGACCTTGATGTCGCCGGATTCGGCCAGCTTGGCCGTCGGCAAGCCGCTCGCTTCAATTTTGACCAGCGCCAGATCGCTTTCCTCATCGATATTCGTCGTCCGTCCGCTGTAGGACTTTCCGTCCGATGTCACGACCACGATATTTTTCATATCCTTGACCACGTGCGCATTGGTGATAATGACGCCGTTCGCCTGATAAATGACGCCTGTGCCGTGCGCCAGATTATAACGATTTTTCTCCCAGCTTTTGTCCTCGCTTGATGTCGGCTTGCCGATAATCGCCACGACGGACGGAGTCGTCCGGGCAACTACGTCGGGAACGCCGGAGGCAGCCTCCGCAGCAAACGCCGCAGCGCCGCCCATCCAGCTCACGAGCAGCACGGCCACAACCAGGGAAAGGAACATTCTGCTCCAACTGCTTGATCTAGTTTGTCCAGTTATCATCTTCGTCTTCCTCTCTCTCCTACCTTATGAAAACCGCTTTGAAAAAATAAGCGATAGCTTGAATCTAGCATATCTCATCACAGGAAACAACGAAATCTTTTCCACATATTGCCTATTGGGAATATCTGGATTAACATTTGCAAACCTTGCGCCGCACCCTTTCGCTAATCTGCCGGCTCGACTGGAATCGCCACATGGAAACGTACGCCCGCTTCGACAACCTCGGCTTCTATGCAGCCTTTGTACCTGTTGGCAATTTCACTGGCGATGGCCAGCCCCCAGCCGTTGTGCCGGTCGTCTCCGCGGAAGGAATAGCCGGGCTCCAGCATGCGCATGCGCTCTGCGCTCAGCCCCCCGGGACTTGTGACTGCAACGTGCAGATGCTGCTGCTCCGACCAACAGCGCAGCTCCACGCGCCGCTCCTCGGGGCGCAGCCGAATCGCCTCGCCGAAGGCGTTGTCGACCAGGCTGCCGATCAGCCGCACAAGATCGACCGACTTGGCGCCCGGCGGAAACGACGGCAGCTCGCCAAATTGATGGATAAACCGAATATTCTCGTTTTCGGCCCGCATTACCTTGCTTTGCACAAGCGCCGCAACCGCCGGCTCACCAATCTGGATGATGTCGCCGATGCTCCTGACATCGCCGATCATCTCCTCCGTATAGCTCTTGAGCTCCGTCATCTGCCCCAGTTCGACGAGCGCATGAATCGTGCTGACATGGTTGATAAAATCGTGCCGCTGCCCGCGAATGCTGCGAAACAGCGTGTTCAGCTCGTCGACATACGTCGCTTGCGTATCGCTGACCGCCTGATCCTGCGACTTGGCGAACGAATAATTCAGGACGAACATCACCACGATGCAAAAGCTGGTTGCCACAATGATAATCAGCAGCAACTGCAGCAGCGTATCGTCCAGCTCGCTTTGGATTTGCCCGTAATCGGTCGTAATCGCAATGACATATGTATCGATATCGAAGCCGATATCGTTCAGCTCGTCGGCTTTGACCGGCAGGAACGTCTTAAACACGTGCTTCCCGTTTAACAACGCGTTGTAGCTGACCGGCTGGCGCGTGCGGAGCACCTCGTCGACCATCGCTTCGTCCGTCTCGCGGTTGGCATACTCGTAGGAGCCGAAGAACACCGGCAAAATCTGGCGCGGCCAATACAACGGCATATATTTGCGCAACGTCTCGTCTCGCGAATGGCCAAACGTCGAAGGATTGATCCCGCTGATTTCCAGAATCGTCGGATTCATGCCCCGAATGCCGGAAATAATGGCGTTGATGCCCAACCGCTTCTCGTAATCAAGAAAAATTTCATCGTTAATATAAGGCCCGCTGATATAGTTCGTAGACCCGTCATAGTAATACCCATGCTTCTCCACTGCCATCCCGCCCGGGTCCCAGCCGTCATAGGGCGGCGACCAGAAATGGTCCAGCTTGTGTCCCCAGTTGAATGAAATGACGTTCCTCAGCTGCGTCAGCTCGCGCAAGGCCAGCTCGACGATGCCCATATCCTTCATCTGCGCGCCGATTTGTCCGGGAACGGACGATTTGCCGATCACCAACTCCCCCTGATCGCTGGGCAGCAGTGAAATCCCGTTGATATGCAGCTTCTGGGACAATGCTGCCAGCTGGCTGTTGCTGATCCGGTGGATGTCCGGGCCCAGCTCGGCCTGAATGGCCAAGCTGTCCGAACGCAGCCGCTCGCCGACAAGCCGTTCGACAAACTGCTCGCCCTGAATGGTTCGCAGCAGCGAAGCGTTGACCTGCAAGGCTTCCGTGGCCATCGTATCCATCATTTTTTTCTCCAGCGTATGTTTGCTGACCCAATAATAAAAAACGTTGTTCACGACCAGCAGCGCGATCAAAGCCACAATCAAGATGACCGATATACGCTTGTACTTGCCCACCGTGCCTGCCCTCCCCGCTAAGCGCCCCGGCTTCCCGTTTGTATGATATGACTTACAACACTTTTTCATTCTATCACGTTTTCTATAAAAACCCTACAATGAATTATCGTTTCCAACAAAAAAAAGAGCCGCTGCCGGCTCTTGGCGTTCGGAGAACTGCGGCACGCGGGGCTGGCTCGCCGTTCAGCTCGCCTTATGCACCGACGCTTGCAGCGGGATCGCCACCTGAAACTGGACGCCCTCCGCGGTTTCCACATGAATCCGCCCCTTGTATTTATACAAAATATCTCTCGTAATCGACAAACCCAGCCCGGAATGGTCGCGCATGTTTTTCGACGAATACCCGGGTTCGAAAATCCTCCCGATCTGCTCCTCGCTCAAATAGCCGGGGTTGCTTACGGTAATGCACAACATCCGCTCCTCAATCCACCCCTTCAACTCCACGCGCCGCTCCTCCTGCGGCAGCTTGACGACTTCGTCGAAAGCGTTGTCGACCAGATTGCCGATGATGCGCACGACGTCGACCGACTTGACCCCTGACGGAAAACGCGATAGGTCGTGGAACTCGTGGGTGAAGATGATGTTCTGACTTTCGGCCAACACGATCTTCGTCTGCACCAGCGCCGCAACCGCCGGCTGCCCGATCTCGATGATGTCCTCAATCTTCTTGACGTCGCCGATCATCTCCTCGGTATACCGCTTCAACTCGCGAATGTCGCCAAGCTCCAGCAGCGCGTGAATCGTGCTGACATGGTTGAGGAAATCGTGCCGCTGCCCGCGAATGCTGCGGAACAGATTGTTCATTTCTTCAATATATGTCGCCTGCGTGGCGCTGACGGCCTGATCCTTGGATTTGGTGAACATGTAATTCAGCAGCACCATGATGCCCGCGCAGAAAATCGTCACCAGCAAAATAAGCAGCGAAAGCTGGAGCAACGTGTGGTTCAGCTCGCTTTGAATAAATCCGTAATCCGACGTAATGCCGATCACATAATAATTGATCGTGGTCAGCGCTTTGGCGGCGGAGGAACCCTCCACCTTGCCCAACTCGTCTATGCTTTGATCGGTGAAAACCGGAATGAACGTTTTGAATACGTGACGGCCATTGACGATGGCGTCGTAGCTGGACGGCTTCTTTGTATCCAGCGCCTTGCGGATGTTCTGCCGGTCGGTCTGGACGTTGACATAATCGTAGGAGCCGAAAAAAATCGGGAAGAAATACCGCGGTGTCCACGTCTGTCCCTGCTCATTGGTCACGCTCACCTGCTCCTCGCCGAACGTCTCGGCATTGATGCCGCTAATCTCAAGAATCGTCGGATTCGTCCGCTTCGTGTCCTGAATGATCGCCTGAATGCCAACTTGCTTGTCATAGTCGCGAAACGTCTGATCGGTGACAAACGGGTCGATCATATAATTGGTCGTACCGTCGTAGTAATAGCCGTACTTGTTGACGTCCTTCACATCCGTATCGGACACGGAATACGGGCCGCTCCAGAAGTTGGGCAAGCTTTGCCCCCAGTTGAGCTTGCTCACGTTCCCTTGATCGAACAGCTCCTGAAAAGCTTGATACCACAACCCCCACGACTTCGTATTAATTCCGATTTCATCGCGGTAGGACGATTTATACAGCGTAATGTCGTCATCCGTTTTTTTGAGCAGGGTAATCGCCTTGAGATTCAGTTTCGTCGTCAGCTCGTCCAACTGCTCGTTGGTCACTTGCTCGACATCGGGGTCCAGATGGGCCTGAATGGCGATCCCGTCCGAGCGCAGCCGCTCGCCGACCAGACGCTCCACAAACTGTTCGCCTTCCTTGGTGCGCAGCAGCGACACGTGAATCTGTCTGGCTTCCGTCACCATGTTGTCGACGACTTTCTCCTCCAGCGTTTCCTTGCTGATGATGTAATAAAACGTATTGTTGACGATCAAAAGCGCTACGAGCGCAGACACGAGAATGATGGAAATTTTTTTAAAGTTATTGATGATCGCACCCTCCTTGCAGCCGCTTGCCTTCGCAGGGCCGGTGCTTCTATTCTATCATGTTTCGGCGCGAAAACTAGCGAGCCGTCTCGGCGGCAAACCGCACAGCGGGCGATTTTCGGCGGTTTTCGGCGCTTAGGAGGGTTTTTCCCATAAATTCTTATTCCTATCTGCGGGCTTCCGTTTATAACGAAGCGTGGATATCATGCCCCGTCGGCGGGCAACCTCCGTGTGGCCTCACCAAAAGAAGGTATTCCTTTCACCATGAATATGGCTAAGGAATACCCTCTTGGCTTGCCTCCGGCGACAAGTCGCCGTGACGTTACTTCGGTGCTTTTTGCGCCCAAACGGCGTCCAGCTTCTCCAGGAACTGCTGGCCCGTCATCTCTTTTTTCAAGAAAAACTCCTGTGTTACCGGCACCAGATCGTTCAGGATCATGCCATTCGGGAAATAGCTGTTCGCCCATGGAATCGTCTGGCCGCTTTTGGCTGCCTCGAATACCGCTTTGGATAAAGGATCGAGATCGTTTGCTTCCACGTTGGTCATGGCCGGAATAAATTTAAAATCATTGACGATCGCCTTCTGGCCCGACGGGCTGGTAAGCAGCCAGTTCAGGAACGCGCCGGCCGCCTGAATCTCCGCGGGTTTGGCCTTGGCGTTGATCGCCCAGTTGCTGGCCACCCCGACGGCAATCTTGTTGTTGCCCGCCAGCGGGAACGGCAGCATGCCAACTTCAAAGCCCAACTGATTGTCCTTGAGCATGCCGTAGCTCCAGTTGCCTTGGTGCACCATCGCCGTTTTCCCGGCCGCGAAGTCGCCCATTTGCTTGTCGTAGTTGATCTCCAGCGGATTGGTCGTATTCGCGCGAATCACTTCCATGAACTTGGCGAATTCCTGGAACTCTTTGGTCGCCGCCATGGTGACTTCGCCTTTGTTGAGCTTTTGAATAAAACCTTGCGGGTCCGGCTGCAGCGCGAACGGCGTGTTGATGATGTGTCCGATGAGGAAGTAACCCTCCTGGGAAAGACTCAGCCCGCTTTTGCCGTCCGCCTTCAGCTTCTCCAATGTCTTTGTAAAGGAATTGAGATCGGTGACGTCCTTGGGATCGACCAGGCTTTTGTTGTACACGAGACCGAAGCCTTCTACGCCATACGGCACGCCCACGACTTTGCCGTCCATGGTCAACGCCATATTCGGCGAGATGTTTTTGACATAAGGCTCGCTGCTCAGGTCATAAAAAAACGATTTGAACGTCTCCGCCTCGGAACCCGTCGTGACACTGAACAAAGCGGGGCCCTGGCCCGACAGCAGCTTGGCCTGCAGTTGAGTCGCATAATCGTCCCCCGCCGAGTCCCATACCTCCACCTCATTGCCGGTTTCCTCGGTATACTTCTTCGCGACCGCTTTCAGCGCGTCGGCGATTTCCACCTTGGATTGAAAAATCGTCAGCTTGCTCTGCCCGCTCGGCGCATTTGGCGCGCTCGCGGATGCAGTCGCCTGCTGCGCAGGCGTCGAAGACGGGCTGGAACCCGCACTACAACCTGCTATAGCGACCGTCACGAACGCAGCCATAAGTAAAACGCCCATTTTTTTTACTTGTTTCATTTCCCCCACTCCTGACCGGTGTATATAATGAAAACACACGCTCATTGTAGGTAAAACTTTACTTTAAGTCAATAAAAAACGTTATTTTTTACGAATATTTTAAGTATAATTATGGGTTGTTTTTACTTTACGTTATGCGCGCACCAAAACAAGCTCACATTAGCCAGTTTGATCGGGGATTTGCGATTATCCTGGCATTATTATACCCTGATTCCACTGACAGGCAGGTCTTCCCCAAATAATAATCTCCCGCGTTCTCCACAGCAAGAGCGACACTGACAGTTAGGGGCTTTGCCCCTAATACCCTACTAGTTTCACCGAACTGTTTCCTTTGATGACAACAAAGCCGGTAGAATAACAATAAGGAACGGTTGAGATTCAGCCGCTCCTTTAAACACATTATTCATTTCATCATCCAGCAATCACAAGCATCTTTGTCAAACACGTCCGTCGAACTTGCTGATCTGCTGTGCCGAAGTTGCCTGCTCTCCATTATGGAAATCAAAATTGCGATAAAGGCAGGCTCAATATCTACAAAGTGCAAGTTTTTTGTCTTGCAACCCATTGGAATACAAAGAAGTAACCCCCTAATCCCCCGACAACTTGCGTATAATTGTATCTTTAATAATTGAGGTCTCCCAAAAATTTGGAAACTACATAAGAGGGAATAGCGAAATTAATCTGACCGCTTGAATCAAACCCCATAGACACAACTCCAATTAACTCTCCTTGCATATTTAATACTGCACCGCCACTATTACCGTGTTCTATGGGAACTGATATTTGTATGAAATGATGCTTTTCTAATTCCCTGTCTACAGCACTAATAATTCCAGTGGATACTGTGTTTAATAATACAAAGGGTGAACCTATAACCACGACTTGTTCCCCTAATTGATAATTCAGGGATTTTTGCAGTTTCATATATGGCAAATTATCCTTGTCAATTTTAATTAAGGCAAGGTCGTTCGTTTCATCATCAGCAATTATTTTCGTAACAGATGCTGTTGTTTGATTATCCAACGTAACCGTTACATTTTTTGCATTCGTCAATACATGTTGATTTGTAAGAATTAATCCATCCTTTGATACGATAATCCCACTTCCTGCTTCAATTAATTTGCCGTTTTCATCAAAATTTTGTATGAGCACTACTCGATCTTTATATTTAACGACATCCTCAACAGATTTAGTTAAAGACAGAATAAGCGTTTTAGAACTTACATCCCACTTAACATCATAATTCATTAAATCAGATAAAAAGTCTATTGGTAGGTAGAATATGCCATTTACAAGTATAGGATTATACTTCAATATTAGCTGCTCGCCGTTAACAACATATTCGAATTTGTTTATCGTGCAATCAATATCTAAAGTCGAGTCATTCATATGTATCGATTGCCGATTTTCATTCCAATTTATTGTCCACCCAAGTGCTTCTATAACATTACGAATTGGGATTAATAGCGTATTATCTCGTTCAATAACAGCAATGCCTTCTCCCTTAACAGCCCCATCTTGAGTAATATAAATTTTAAAACCTTCAGATGCCGATACAAATTTACTGAAACCAAAAAAAAAGGATAAAGATGAGAATGTATATTCTTTTTAGATACATTGTTATCTTTGGATTCTCCCCGCAATTATATTGGATACGATCATACTAAGCTTGCTGTCAAAAAAATTGCACTAAAAAGGGGCTGTTCACTTGCTGGACAGCCCCGCAGTTTATATGGATCTACATTTTAATTTGAAAAAGTGCCATTCGTATTGCTAATGATCTGGTTATATACTGTTGCTGTATCGCCAGAATCATACACTACCGCACTGATAGTCATTTTAGCAATATTACCATAATGCGCAACCGAATAAGCGTCAATCTTTGTTTGTCCGAATGTCACATTTCTTTCATCAAAAGCTCTATTTAATACGATTAAATAAGAAGAAGAAAGTGGGACAATAGCGTAACCCTGCACATAACCACCTATTTGGGCAATGGTGGTAAATGGGACAAGATTAGCAACGTGAGCATTGGCATTAAAGTTCGTTGAGGTACGATTGTAGCTGTCAAAACCAACTGAGCCAGCAGAAACCAACCCTTTGTTAGTCGGTTTAATTTGTTTAGAAAATTGAGAGAACTTATCTTCTGTGACTGCATGAACTTCGTGAGGCAACTTCAAGTCTTGAATTACTTTTTCAACATCGACCTCACGAGAAGGATCTAAGTCATGATAGTATTTTACCTTCTCTGATATTTTGCTGAATTCCTCTGGTGTAACGACCTCCTGATCTCCAGCAGGAAGAACCGAATCTTTCTCTAAGATGCTCGTAATTTCTTCCATACTGAGACTGGCTTTCTTGCTTGATTGGTGTGGGTCATTTGCAAAAGACATACTTGGTATCACCAGCATTAGAGCCACAACCACAAAAAGTACTTTAAAAGCAGTTGACTTTACTTTTCCTTTAAACATTTTCTCACCTCATATTAATATTTTTGCCCCCTTCTACTATGGGGTTTATTTTATTTTTTGTAAATATTGGTTATTATAGTATTTTTATATATAAATTTATAAATATACTGCGAAAACTGAATTCTGAAAATGATCTTCCAAGGAATCTGGAACAACTCATCCATTTATTTGTCTGATAGCAAATTTTTAATTTCTTCTTGCGATAACCCAGGTTCCATTTCTTCCTCCAATTTCAAATTAACAAACGCATAGAAATCTTTAATGCTCACCAAGCTCTGAGTCATTATATGTGAATTTAGCTCACGAATAGCTGATCTTATACAATGCCTAAACTTTGGAGCCGCTGAAAGGAGAAATAACGCTGTTGTCTCGTATCCATCCATATCACCAGAATGAATAAATGTGAAGACGTATTTTATGATCTTCATCATTTTCAAATCATCAGGCGATAGGGAATTTGAAGTCACATAATCAATTTCTGAACAATCCATGTAAACCTTAATTAATTCAGAAATAGTTCCAATTGTGATTAATTCAATTCCCTTTTGCAAAAAAGACGACTCTATTTCGGTTAAGTTTTCCAATTCCGCATTCTTCATAAGAAAAGGCCCACCACGTCTTGTCAAATAAATAAGATAAGAAATATCTATTAGTGTATAAAATTCTCTTTCGACTTTGATCAACATAGAAAACTCCCTCCAGATTTATGATAGGTTTAAGCGTCATTTGAAGCTCACTTCATACATATTAACATTATATAGAAAAAATTTACATTTATAAACATGATTGAGGGACATTGCTATGCCGCCCCAGCCAAAGGGCGATTAACTTCTCGTTGCCCGGTGCGTTCTGATTCGTTATACATTGGCGGGGCGACATTGAGAAATTCTTTTTGGGCACCCCAAATATAAAAGGGGACACACTCTGCGCCCCCTTAAAACCATTGATTGCCGCTTGATACTACACCCCGTAAAAAACAGATCACCGGGTTATATGGCAGTACCGAATATTTCTTCTTAATTGTTATAAATATATTTCGTAACATTTTCACAATGTTGCATAAAGTATGATCAGGAACACCTTTATTCGGAACGCCATTTAGAAAGTAAGACCGCTATCGAAATCCTATGGTAGAACAACCCGGAAGACCGTTAGGAGCAGCTTTTCTTTATACAAAAAGCCATAAACTTTACGGAATGTAGAGTTTATGGCTTTTTGTATTGTTCGCCGGCCCCAATTTACACTTAAATGATATGCTCTTTGACTGCCCCTATTTCCTTACTCATGTAAACGGGCAACCCTCCATCAGCGGCCGTTCAAAACAAATCCAGCTGGCGTGGCGCCAAGCCGTCCTCGGACAGCCCAAGCAGCTCCATCAGTTGCTTGGCGTTGTCGGCGGCATCGCCGCCTGAATTGTTGTTGAAGATGACCAGAATGTTCTTCACCTGCTTGTGCAACTGCTCCAGCCGCTCCTTCCACTCCAGCAGTTCCTCGCGGTTGTAGCGGTACAAATACCGCACGTCGCGCCAATTGGCCGCGCCGCCCTGATTCCAGCCGCCGGCATTGCACCCGTGGAACCGCACCAGCGTCAGCTCAGGGTGCGTCGCGTGCAGCACGATCGGCACGGAACCTGCCCCGGCCTGCGGCTCGTCGCAGATGCTGTGCATCCAGTTCTCGCGCTCCATAAACGCCAGCGTGCGCTCACGCAGCGCCGGAGCAAACCAGCTCTGGTGGCGAAATTCCAGCGCTACCGGCACATCGCCCATGCGCGCTTTCGCCTCGCGCAGCGCTGCCACCCCGGCTTTATCGCATTCGAACCACGGCGGATACTGAAACAGCACCGCCCGCAGCTTGCCCGCCGCCTGCACAGGGCCAATCGACGCCAAAAAAGCCGCATACATCGCCTCCGTATCGGCAAACGGATTTTCGCCGCGCAAATGTCCCGTCATCCCTTGATACGCCTTGACCACAAAACCGAAACCCGGCGGCGTCTCGTCCAGCCACTTGCGGAAATTGCGCTCCGGCTGCACCGCATAAAACGACGAGTCGACCTCCACCACAGGAAAATGGCTGCTGTACGCCCGCAGCTTGTCCCCCGGCTTCACCCGGGTGCGGTAGAGCCCGTCATGGTCGCCCCACCCGGTTAATCCGACCTCAATCACACCAGCACCTCCCGGCCGGCCTTCACACCGGCTTTCCGTTCTTGAACCATCGCTCCAGTAGTATCATAACAGAAAGCGCAGCCGGAAAAAACCGCAAACGCCGTTGACGGCGCGCCGGCAGCCTCTCGGAAGGCCGAACCTTTTTTACCTGAAAAACGCCAGCGGCATCTGCATCGGGATGTCAAACAGCCGCAGCAGGAACGCGCAGATGCCTGCGGAAATGGCATAAGCGATCAGCGGCCGCACATAGAACAACCGCAACATCGGGAACATGATGCAGTCGAACAACACCGACCAGCCGATCGACCAGCCGTAGCGGTAATCGATTTTATCCGTACACAACAGCACCAGCTCGAAAATCGCATACACCAGCACCCATTTGACCAAATACAGCAGTTGGCCGTGCCAACGCCGCGCATCCGGGTAATGCGTCAGGAACAGCAGCACCGTACCGGGGAACGTCACGAAAGTATACACGATTTCCGTCAGCTTGTCGCCCGTCCAGCCGTCCGGGACCATCTTCCACAAGTAGTGGCGCGAACACAGCAAGCTGTACGTTAAATTGCAAACGGCCATGTACAGCATCACGGTATGATACCGCTGCCACTGTCTCCAGTTCCCCCACTTCCAAGCAACGGCGATAACAAAAAGGGCGATGGTCAAATGCACGGCGATTCCCCTTAAGAAGTGTAGTGATTGTCCCTGGTATCATCCCCCAATTTCTGTAACCTGATTCCATTTGCCAGCAAGAAATGCGACAAAGCTTTTACACCTTGTACACCACTGCCGGCTACTTCACATACTCGCGAAACAGCTCGTTGTAGTACACATAACGGCTGGACGGATACTGAAAACCGAGCAGCACGCCGGAAAAATCCAACCGCACCGACTTCAACCTGCGCGTCGTCACCAGGCTACGGACCAGCTTCTCCGCCAAAACGCGGCGGCCGCGGCGGATAGCGCCGGCCAACTGTGCAGCATAATACGGATTGCTCGCCAGCTCGCGGTAAAACGGCAACACAGCAGCGGCGATGTGCCGGTGAATGCGGCTGCTGAACGTAAACTGCGTCTCGCCGGGGCGCAGCGAAGTCGCGTTTGTGTACAAATAGACCGGTTTCGGAAACGGGATGTCGATGAAGTAGCCGATGCCGTTCGTGGCCAACCCGGCCAGCGGCTGGCGCGGCGGCAGCACCGTGCGCAGCAGCTTTTCCAGCGCGCTCAGATCGGCTTCGCGCACGGCCCGCGCCCACGCGGCGGCATACGCGCGATTGGCCGCGACCTTGGCGTAGAACGGCAGCATCAGCCCGGCGACCTTGCGCAGCATCGCGCCGGTCGGCACGCTGCTTTGCGGCCGCTTGGCCGCGCTTGCCGCACTTATTCTCCTTACGGTGCTTACCCTGCCGGTCATACCCGCGGTGCGTGCGGCGCGGTTTGCTCCAGCTTTTCGATTCATGGCGGCTCCTCCCTACTAAACGTTGATACTGCCAGACTATTGCAGAGAGCCCGGAAAGGTGAATGTTTATAACCAAAACCATCGCCGGGAATCAGGAAATTTTATAGTCAAAAAGCCCGGAACGCAAAGGAATCGGCCAAGCCGCAGCGAATACTAATAAATACACACCAACAGCAGCAGCCACATCAGCAAGGTTGGGCAATGTCGACCGGCAAACTGGAGACGCTTATCGCAGATCAGCAAGGGCTTTTCAGTTCACAGGAAAGCGGGTGTCGCGTCATGACCGAAGATCGCGTGGTGGAAGGAACGGAAACGAGCCGTACATGGACGATTATCGAAGCGGTCGTTATGCTGGTTTCCGGGTTGGTTTTACTGTTCAAATAACAGCCGCATATAGACGCAAAACCCCTCCGGCGCTAACGGTTAACCGTTGCCCCGAAGGGGTTTTTGCTTGGTGAAGCCTAGATTTCAAACGAGCTTTTCAGCGACACGATCAGGTTGAAAACAAGCTTCTCCGGCGTCGTGTATTTCGGGTCCACATTGAAATAACCGTGGCGAAAAAATTGAAATTTGTCGTGCGGCTGCGCCATCTTCATGTTGTCCTCAACGAAGCCCTGCACAATCTCCAGCGATTTCGGGTTCAGGTTCTCAAGGAACGAAGCGCCGTCGTCTTCCGCGTGATCGAGAATCAGCGGCTCGTAGAGACGGAACTCGGCCGGCACCGCGCTGCTCGCATCGACCCAATGGATCGTGCCCTTGACCTTGCGGCCTGTGAAGCCGCTGCCGCTCTTGGTCTCGGGGTCATACGTGCAGTGCAGCTCGACGACATTGCCGTCCGCATCCTTAATGAAATCGTGGCATTTGATGAAATACGCATGTTTCAAACGCACTTCATTGCCGGGGAACAGCCGGAAATATTTGTTCGGCGGGTTCTCCATAAAGTCGTCGCGCTCGATGTAAATTTCACGCGAGAAGGAAATCTGCCGGCTGCCCATCTCCGGGTTCTCGGCATTGTTTTCGGCGTCCAGCAGTTCGGTTTGCCCTTCCGGGTAGTTGGTGATCACGACTTTGAGCGGGTTCAGCACGCCCATCGTGCGCAGCGCCTTCAACTTCAAATCCTCACGGATAAAATGATCGAGCATCCGCGCATCGACGGTGCTGTTGCTCTTGGCGACGCCGATCTCGCGCGCGAAAGCGCGAATCGCTTCCGGCGTGTAGCCGCGACGGCGCAGCCCGGAAATCGTCGGCATGCGCGGATCGTCCCAGCCGTCCACCGCCTGCTCATCGACGAGCAGCTTGAGCTTTCTTTTGCTCATCACGGTATTGGTCAGGTTCAAACGGGCAAACTCATACTGACGGGGCACGTTCGGCATATCGCATTCGCGGACAACCCAGTCATAGAACGGGCGCTGATCCTCGAACTCCAGCGTGCAGATCGAATGCGTGACGCCCTCGATCGCATCCTCCAGCGGGTGCGCGAACGCATACATCGGGTATATGCACCACTTGTCGCCCGTATTATGGTGATGAGCGTGGACGACGCGGTAAATGACCGGATCGCGCATGTTGATGTTGGGCGAGCCCATATCGACTTTGGCGCGCAGCACGCGCTCGCCGTCCTTGAATTCTCCCGCGCGCATGCGGTCGAACAGGTCGAGGTTCTCCTCGACGCTGCGGCTGCGGCTCGGACTTTCCTTGCCCGGCTCGGTCAGCGTGCCGCGCGTCTCGCGAATTTGCTCCGCCGTCTGATCGTCGACATAAGCCAGCCCCTTGCGGATCAGCACAACAGCCCGGTTGTACATCTCTTCAAAATAGTTGGAGGCAAAAAATAACCCGTCCCATTGGAACCCGAGCCAAGCGACGTCGGCCTTGATCGACTCTACATATTCCGTATCTTCCTTCACCGGGTTCGTATCGTCAAAACGCAGGTTTGTCAGCCCGTTGAACTCATCGGCCAGCTCGAAATTCAGGCAGATCGATTTGGCGTGCCCGATATGCAGGTATCCGTTCGGCTCCGGGGGGAATCGGGTGACAATCTGGCTGACTTTGCCCGATTCAAGATCTTCGATTACAATGTTTTTAATGAAATTCGATGGAATGCCTTTCGTTTCCATTGCTCCCAGCCTTTCTGTCTCCCTCGGATTGAAGTTTTATTTTCTATCATACACCAAAAACAACCAAAATATAAAGGAGGCAAAACCTATGGAGCATTTCGAACAAACCTTGGAAAAATATGCGGAGCTGGCCGTCAAGATCGGCCTGAACGTGCAGCCGGAGCAAACGGTGGTGATCATGACCCCGATTTCCTGCGCCGAGTTCGTCCGCAAGCTGACGGAGAAAGCGTATGAAGCCGGCGCCCGCGACGTGGTGGTCGACTGGGACGACGACGAGGTGAAAGCGATCCGCCTGCGCAAAGCGCCGGACGCCACGCTGGAGCAATACCCGATGTGGAAAGCCAAAGGGCTGGAGGAACTGGCCGAACAGGGGTCGGCGTTCCTGCAAATTTACGCGCCGAACTCCGACCTGCTCAAGGGCATCGACCCGGAGCGCATCGCCAAGTCGAGCAAAGCCGCCGCTGCGGCCCGCGAAGGCTTCCTCAAATATTTGCGCAACAGCCAGGTAAACTGGCTGATGGTGTCGATTCCGACGCCGGAATGGGCCGCCAAGGTGTTCCCGGAGCTTGCGCCGCAGGAGCGGACCGAACGGCTGTGGGAGCAGATCTTCAAGCTGACGCGCGCCGACGCCGCCGATCCGGTCGCGGCGTGGCAGGCGCACATCGCCACGCTGACCGAGAAGCAGCACCTGCTGAACGGCCGCCGCTACAAGGCGCTGCACCTGCGGGCCGAAGGCACGGACCTGACCGTGGAGCTGGCCAAGCGCCACACGTGGGTCAGCGCCGGCAGCCGCACGGAGAACGGAACGTTCTATGTGCCGAACATGCCGACGGAAGAGGTGTTCACGATGCCGTATAAGCCCGGCGTGAACGGTACGGTGCGCAGCACGAAGCCGCTGAGCTACAACGGCACGCTGATCGACCGGTTCAGCCTGACGTTCGAGAACGGCAAGGTCGTGCACGCCACGGCCGAGCAAGGCGAGGAAATGCTCCAGAAGCTGCTCGATATGGACGAAGGCGCCCGCTATCTCGGCGAAATCGCGTTGGTTCCGTTCGATTCACCGGTATCGAATTCAAATATTATTTTCTACAACACGCTGTTCGACGAAAATGCCTCCTGCCACATCGCGCTCGGCAACTCGTATCCGTTCTGCCTGGAGGGCGGCACGACGATGAGCCCCGAGGAGCTGAGCGAAAACGGCTACAACAAAAGCTTGATCCACGTCGATTTCATGATCGGCTCGCCCGATATGGACATTGACGGCATTACGGAAGACGGGACGCGCGAACCGCTGTTCCGCCAAGGCAACTGGGCCTAAATAACGCAAACACCGCCGGACTGTGGAGCGGAAGCCTTGAGCTTCGCCACAGTTGGCGGTGTTTTTGTGTGCCTGGACGGCGCGAGCGGGCGGGCGGGGCTGCCTGCTGCTTGCGGCTTCACTGCCGGCGCTTGCGATGCTTGCCGGGCTTGATGCCAGGCCAGCAAGCAGACGGTCCGGTCTGCGGCAGATGGCGCTGTTCAGGCGGACGATAGACGCAGCGGCGTTACAGCGATTTGCGAATCGCCGCCTGCATCAGCGTCCAAGCATGGTTGCGCCATTTCCAGACCGACGTTATATAAGCGACCGTATCGGCATTGGCGATGCCGGTAATCCGTTGTACGCCTTCCAGCTCGCAGACGCCGTCGCTGTCCGTATCCACCGGCTCCAGCCGGCCGAAATCGTTCACGCCAACGATAAACGGCTTGACCAGCTTGCCGTTGTGGTAGACGCCGAACTCGTCGTAGTCGGCTTTTTTCTCTTTAAAGCCAATCGTGTACGACTTGCCGGTTTCCTTGAGCTTCAGCTTGACCGCGTAATTTTTCTTAAACGTCGCTTCCACCTGCAGCGGCTCGGGCAAGGGCAGCGCCGCCGCCACGCCACCGCGCAGCGAATACAAGTAATGGTCGATGAGTCCGCCGCTGCCCCCGGTTTCCGCCGAGACATAAAGCTCCGGCAGCTTGTCCCCGTCTACATCGCACAGCGTCAGATGCGGATTGTAGCCGCCCTCCATCGTCAGGCTGATCGGCGCTTGGCCGTCTCCCGGCGTCACAAGCAGACGCAGCTTGGTAAAATACGGGCTGCCGGCGTCCTCGCCTTTTTCCCCGATCAGCACAATGCTGTCCTGGCGCCCATCCCCCGTCACATCGGCGGTTTGCGTCTGCACCGTCTGCGTCACCGCGGCCGGCCGTTCCTCCAGCGCGGAAGCCGACGGAGCGGCGATGCCGCTCAGCACGACGAACATGACAGCAGCCGCACCGGCAGCGATCAGATGCCACAACAAGCGCGGCAACTTGGTATCCATCAACATGAGATCCCCTCTTTCCTTTTCCAGATCGACATCGGCAACGGCGTTAGTATTGGGCATTTTTTCTTCCGATATGCGAAAGAAAAAAGGGGTGCCACCGGGCGTTTTATCTACTGACATAATGCTGTCAGGAGCGCTGCATTATAGTGAGAGCATACGGTTCCGGTTCGCCGGACCGGCCTATCCCTTACCTTGATGGAGGTCATGAATGATATTTACAACCGTACAAAGCTTTATCGACAACTACAGCAACGAGTCGGCGGCTACCCAGCGCCTGTTCGACCGGCTGACGGACGCTTCGCTCGCTCAGGCCATAGCGGCTGATCACCGCACGATCGGCCGGATCGCCTGGCATCTGGCAACGATGCCTTATGAAATGCCGACGCTGGCCGGGCTGCAGCTCCCCGTGCCGGGCGACAGCCAGCAGCCGCCTGCTTCCGCTGCCGTGATCGCCGACACGTACCGCCAAGCAAGCCAAGCGCTGCTCGCCGCCGTGCCGGCGCAATGGACGGACGCCACGTTGGCCGAAACTCGCATCCTGTACGGCCAGACCTGGCCCAATGGACGGATGCTGCACCTGCTGATCGCACACGAAATTCATCATCGCGGGCAGTTGACCGTGCTGATGCGCCAAGCCGGCATGCGCGTGCCGGACCTGTACGGCCCGGTCTACGAGGATTGGGCGGAGCGCGGTCTCGCCGCTCCCGTGGTGTAAGCGGGCGGACGATGCCCCGATGGCCTGGCCGCGCCATACAGCGGCACAGCGCTGCCGGTCCGCGCAGGAGGCGATGCTAGGGCAGGCAGCGGAGCACCGACCAGCACCGGGAAATCGGCGTCGGTCGGCGCCTTTTTTGCTTTTTCGCATGTAGGAGGACACAAAAAAAATCCCCCTCGCAAGGGGGACCTGACAGCTTTCCTGATTTCACGCTTTACGACGGAGCTAATTTCATGCCGCTTACTAGATGCGCATCTTGATCATCAAAAAAGGCAACATCTCGGGACTGATAATAACGAAGCCAAACCCTTTAAACACTGCTTTCACAATCACCATACGCAATCTCCCCCAATGTAGAAAAGTGGTGTGAGCAACCGGCTATCCTAGTCTTGTATCCAAGACCTTAGACCCATGGCTTTGCGTCCCCGACTTTCGTGCGGGTTTGCCTTTGCAGCAGTTATATGTAGTTCTTATATCCTATTTTATGAACTTTTTGTGAATAAGTCAATAGTGAAATTTGTCAAAATGTGACGAAATACGCGGATAACCCGTCAAAAATTCCGTGAATACAGATGCTTGCTTTGAATCAAACGCAAAATCGCCTCTTCCGCTTCGCGCAGCTGGCGGCAGCTCTCCCGCACCTTGGCTGCATCCAGCTTTTTGGTGACGTTGCCGCGCATGATTTGCGCGCGAATCGCAAAGGCGTGAGCGATCGATTGCTTCAGCAATTCCTCCAGCACCTCGCCCAGCGTCATGGCGACCGCAAACCGACGAAACAGCTCGCGCGACGAGGCGAAAAAGAAGAAGGTCCGCTCATACAGCTCCAAACCGCCCGGCAGTGCGGTCAAATCGCGCTCATGCGCCGCCAGCTCGGCAACGAGCTTGTCCAACGTCGAAAAATCATCGACATACATGTCGAAATATTCGGTAAACTGGGCGTAGATCCGCTGCGTATCGGGCTCGGCCAACTGCTTTTCGTCAAATTCGAAGTAGTTGATAAAATGCGCGTAGTTGTATTCCGCCAAATCGTAAAAATTCCGCATGATTTCCTCGTCGTAATAACCGAAAAAATCGGGATGCCGGTTGTGGTCCTCCACGTACCACTGCGGGCCGCTGTCCGTCTCGCGGTAGCCGGTAATCATCATGTTGTGCGCCTGCTTGAACTTGTTATACGTCTCCAGCCGGTGCGGAATGTAGTAGCCGTCTCCGGTGACGAACAGCACTTTGCCGCGCTCCAGTTGCTTGAGCATCTGCGGCTTCGCTTCGTCGAAAGTCGGAATAAATTCAGTCACACCGCGGGCGCCCAGCAGCCCCAGATCAAAATACGGCGAGCGAAAATGCCAGCGGTCGCGCTGAAGCTCAATAAAGCTGCGATATATCCGCAGCGCCGGCTCCATGCATTTGAACAACACCAGCTCGACCGGGATCTCGATATGCTTGAAGTAGCTCAGTACGTGCGCCATATAGCAGTTAAAAAAATCCTCATCGTATCTCTCGATATTCCTCATTACTCGATCCCCTTCCGTATGATCATCGTGGACCGCCGCCTGGCTGCCCGCCAAGCGGCTTGTCCTGCGGCCGTTGCGGCCATATCGACTATGCGGTGCATTCCTCCCTTGCGGCAAGCCGCCTTTATTGTGCAGCCGAGCAGGTGCCCAAGTCGACTTGAGCGCCCATGACGTACAAGTACGTTTTTAGCGTGTGGTAGCAAACGATCGAATGCTTGACGGGGAACGTCAGCGAGCTGATCTCGACGCCGGTTTCCACATGCCGGTAGCCGGCCAATTCCGGCGGCACAGTCGGCACGATGTCCGGCAGATTGAAGATGCGCGTGTTCTGCGGCACAAGACGCTGGAAGGCGGCGGCAAAATCGGCGTCGCCGACACGAGGCGAAGCAAAGGTGATCACCTCGACCGAAATCTGCTTGCTGGCAGCGACAAAGCCGTGCAGCGTCGCGATCGCTCCGCCCAGGCTATGACCGGACACCATCAAACGCGATCCCTGCGGCAACTGGTCCAGATGCTGGAGCAGCGGCTGAGTCGGCGTCACGCCGTCGCCGAACACGAGCTGCACGCTGCGGTACAAATTGGTGAAGCCCTGCTCCGTCTTGCCGCCGTTCGGCACCTCGTTGATCGACTCCAGCTTGAATTCAAAATCGGCCAGCCAATCCATCGGACTTTCGGTTCCGCGGAAAATCACCGCCCACTGCTGCGGGTCGGCTTGCGAGCGAGCCAGCACGCCGGCAAATTCCCGCTCCTCCAGCATAGCCAGCTTCGGCGACATTTGCAGATCGGCGACCCGCTGCCAACCGGCGGGGAAATTGTCCGGCGTTGGGGGATCTTGGGAATTTTGCGCATACATCTCGTACGTGACCTGGACAAACTGACCCCAAAAAATACGCTCTTGCCACTGTGCATCTACAGCCATTGTTTCATTTCCCTCCTCATTCCTTGTTATGGGTCTATTATCCAGTGACCAGCGGGGATTGTCACGCTTTTTCTGCGTCTAGCGGGGTCACAGCCTCGCGCAGACGCCGATCAAGCTCCGCCGCATGCTGCATGCACCGGGCAGCGCTCCAGCCGCAGCGGCGGGCGAAAAATTCGACGGCGGCATCCTTCCACCGCCGTACATACGCGATGTCGAAGAAGAGGGCCCCGGTCCGGCGGATGAAGAAATCCGCCGGCGTCACGGCCATCTCGTGCTCCATCGCGTAGGCGAGCTCGGCGAGCAGCACGGCGGGCACGCCGCAGGCGACCGCCTCGTCGCGGTGCGCGGCAAGCAGCGCCAGGACGGCGTCCACGTTGGAGCCGTAACGGCGCGCGAGCCGCGCGGCTTCGCCGGCGGGCAGGCCGAGCTGCACGCCCGCGGCGACCTTGGCCTCGACGAACAGGGCGAGGCCGGCGGAGCCGCCCACGCTGCCGCCGGAAAGCGGCAGCGTGCGCGTGCAGCAAGGCGCAGCGGCGGCACGGCCCGCGGCGTGCAGCAGCGACGCGACGCGGTCGACGACGGTTTCGGCCATCTTCCTGTAGCCGGTGAGCTTGCCGCCGGCGATGGAGATGAGGCCGGAGGCGGAGACGAAGATTTCGTCGCGGCGGGAAATCGCCGAGGGGGTTTTGCCTGGCTGGTGGACCAGCGGCCGCAGGCCGGTCCAGCTCGATTCGACGTCGGCTGCGCTTAAGCCAAGCGACGGGAACATGGCATTGGCCGCGTCCAGCAGGTAGCGGCGGTCGGCCGCCGTCAGCCGCGGCTCGGCCAAGTCGCCACGGTAGTCGGTATCCGTCGTGCCGACGTAGGTTTTGCCGTCCCGCGGAATCGCGAAGATCATGCGCCCGTCGGGCGTATCGGCATAGACGGCCTGCCGCAGCGGGAAGCGGCCGCCATCGAACACCAAGTGGACGCCCTTGGTGTGGTGCAAGGTGCGGCCGATCTTCGAGCCGTCGAACTCGCGCAGCTCGTCGACCCACGGGCCGGCCGCATTAACCACGCGCGCTGCGCGGATCTGGAACGACCGGCCGCTGAACCGGTCGACGACGCGCGCGCCGATGACGCGCGCTGTGCCGGCGACGGCGGATGCGGTCGTGCCGCCCCCGGCGCTCGCCTGGCCGCCGGCTCCGTCGGTGCGGTGCACGCTCGGGCCGCCGCCCGCGCTGTCCGCACCCGCTCCGCCATTGACGCCTTCCCCGCGTCCCGCTCCGCTCGCGCTGTGCACGTTCGTTCCGCCGGTCGCGTCTCCTGCGCCCACCGCTCCGCTCACGTTGTGCACGCCTGCATCGTTTGCGCCCGTCGTGACGCCCGCGCTGGGCGCGCCTGCACCGTGGGCGTCCTCCGCGCTGCCTACGCCAACGCCCGCGCCCATGACGCCGCCCCGCGGCCCACGCCCGCCGCCCGCGTACAGCAGCTCGGCCGCCGCGGCGTAGTTCACCGCCTTCGCTCCCAGCGCGGCGGCCTTCTTGAGCACCTCGACGGTCAGCCGGGCGTCGTCGGTGCGGTACTCGACGTACAAGCCGCCGCCGAGCAAACCGTCCGCGCGCAGCAGCGGCTCGCGCCCGCGCGTCTCGTCCGCGCCGAGCATGCGCCGGCGCTCGGACGCGCTCACCCCGGCCAGCGCATCGTACAGCCGCAGCCCAAAAGACGTCGACCACGGCCCGAACGTGCCGCCCTTGTACAGCGGCAACAGCATCCATACCGGCGTCGTCACATGCGGCCCGTTCTCGTATACAATCGCCCGCTCGCGCCCGACCTCGGCCACCATCCGCAGCTCCAGCTGCTTCAAATACCGCAAGCCCCCATGCACCAGCTTCGTTGAACGGCTGGACGTGCCCGCGGCAAAATCCTGCATCTCCACCAGCGCCGTCCGCAAGCCGCGGCTTTGCGCATCCAGCGCAATGCCCGCTCCCGTAATGCCGCCGCCGATCACCAGCAGATCGAACGTCTCGCGCTCCATCTGCTCCAGCAGTTCCAACCGTTTGCTTCCTGCAAACATGGCCCATCCCTCCTCGTCATGCGCGAGCCGCCCGACGCGCAGCGAACCGACGCGCAAAAACCACAGCGCCCGCCGGAAGCCCCGGACAAGCCGCTGTGGTTCTCTCTCTTTTTTTATGAAAAAGCTCTCGCCGCCTGCACCGCTTTCCGCCAGCCCGCGTACAGCCGCTCGCGCTCGCCTGCCGCCAGCTGCGGCGCAAACACGTGGTCCGTCCGCCACAATGCCGCAATCTCCTCACGGTCCCGCCAATAACCGACGGCCAGCCCGGCCAAATACGCCGCCCCGAGCGCCGTCGTCTCGCTGACGACCGGCCGCTCGACGCTAACGCCCAACATATCGCTTTGGAACTGCATCAGGAAACCGTTCCGCACCGCGCCGCCGTCCACGCGCAAGCGGGACAACATCAAGCCCGAATCCTCCTCCATCGCCTGCAGCACGTCCTTCGTCTGGTACGCCAGCGACTCCAGCGTGGCGCGAATGAAATGCGCCCGCGTCGTACCGCGCGTCAAGCCAAACACCGCGCCGCGCACCGCGCTGTCCCAATACGGCGTGCCCAAGCCGACAAAAGCCGGCACGACATAGACGCCGCCGGTCGAATCAACCGCTTCGGCATACGCCTCGCTTTCAGCCGCCGTGCCGATCAGCTGCAGCCCGTCGCGCAGCCACTGCACTGCCGAGCCGGCCACAAAGATGCTGCCCTCCAGCGCATACTCCACGCGGCCGTTCAAACCCCAGGCAATCGTCGTCAGCAGCCCGTGGCGCGACGGGACCGCCTGCCCGCCGGTGTGCATCAGCATAAAGCAGCCGGTGCCGTACGTATTTTTGGCCATCCCTGCCGTAAAACACGCCTGCCCGAACAACGCCGCCTGCTGGTCGCCCGCCGCGCCGGCAATCGGCACCGCCACGTCGAGGAACGGAATATCCCGCGTCTGCCCGTACACCTCGGAGGAAGACCGCACCTCCGGCAGCATCGCCGCCGGAATGTCCAGCAGTGCAAGCAGCTCATCGTCCCAGCGCAGCTCATGAATGTTATACAACAGCGTCCGCGAGGCGTTGGAATAATCGGTCACATGCGCCGCACCCCCGGTCAATCGCCAAATCAGCCACGTATCCACCGTACCGAACAAAAGTTCGCCTCGCGAAGCCCGCTCCCGCTCGCTATCCGTGCGGTCCAGCAGCCACTTGACCTTGGTCGCAGAGAAATAAGCGTCGATCAGCAGCCCCGTCCGCTCGCGAAACAACGCGTTCCAACCGCGCGCTTTCAGCTCGTCGCAAATATCGGCCGTCTGCCGCGATTGCCAGACGACAGCGCGATGCACGGGCTTGCCCGTGGCGCGCTCCCAGACGATCGCCGTCTCCCGCTGGTTCGTAATGCCAATCGCCGCCAACTGCGCGGGGCGAATGCCTGCGCCCAGCAGCGCCTCCTCCATCACCGCCAGCACGGAGGTCCAAATCTCCTCCGCATCATGCTCCACCCAGCCCGGCTCGGGAAAATACTGCGTCAACTCGCGCTGCGCCATCGCCGCCGCCTGACCGCGATGATCAAAAATGATCGCCCTGGAGCTCGTCGTCCCTTGATCGATCGCCATGATATACCGCTGCTCCATTCGTGATCGCTCCTTTCGCCGCCGCCAACCGGCACAAAAAAAGCACATGCATCGCTATCGGCAAAGATCAGCAATCGATGTGCGTGTTATCGGATCGGAGTCGTCGGCCGTTTCACTTGCTTTTATTGTAAAGGGGGGACTTCGGGGGTGTCAATGCGCCCTCGGATCACTTTCCTACCGATCCCTTCTTCTTCGGACAGATGGCATTTCTTCAAAATAAGCTTGCAGGTGATGATCCAGGCTCCAAATTCTGATAGAGCCAATAGCAGGAACAGTTTCCTTGTATGTTCGATAAACCTGAATGATGGACAGATCGCCGATTCCGATCTCACGCACTGCATGATCAACAACTGCATTCGAGATTTCCAACAATTCTTCCCGTTCAAACTCCTTGCCGTAATACGTCCAGGGCGCCTTGTCGTTAACAGTTCTTTGAATCAATTCTGCCATAACCAGGGCACGCGCTCTTCTAATATTGCCATCCGCAATGTGCGCAATATGATTGCCGGTTTCTATGATGGTGGCTAGAGGCAAAATCAACGTTTGCCGTCTATCTTGTTGTAAAGCAACCAGTTCCTTGATAACTTCTTGATGATTTTGATTCATATTTGGAATATTTATCACGTTGCACAAAATGGAAGTGTCGATAATGCTCACATGCATGACTACACCCCCAACCAGCCCAGATCACTGCTCGGCTGCACCGGCCTTTTTAAAGCCTTAACCAACTCGTCTCTCACGGTCAGATCACCCAAATTCCCCTTCGACAATAAAACAGGCAAGGACTCTATATCCGGGAGCGAGTAAAACTTGCTCGAGCCATCGTTCGCATCTCTATAACATAACATAACACCCAGTAATTCTTCTTTGGTAAAAGCATTAAGCAAAACAGGATTGTGCGTAGTGATAATAACATCAATCCTTCTTTCTGTATTAAGGCTTGAGATCGTTTGAATCAAACTCTTGATTCTGCTTGGATGAATGCCGTTATCCACTTCCTCAATCACAATCATGCTGCCCGGTTCTTCACTAATCAACGACGATAAAATGGCCAAATAGCGCAGTGTGCCGTCCGAAAGACGCTTGGCTTCAACAAATTCCGATCGCTCTCCATACCTCTCCTGCAAACTGAACATCACATCGCCAATTGAAGTCTCAATGAATCCGATATCCAAAATTTCATTTTCAGGCAATTGTCGCAACGCTTGCAATAAGCTTATCTTATACTCCTTATTTTTGCATAATTCATAAAGCACGGATGAAATATTATCGGCTGTCGGCCTTAATTCATGGTCGCTCATTCTTGCATAGTCCCTCATGCGACTGGGCAGCGGGTCTAAGAATAGTATTTTGGCCAAACGTTCTAAAACCAAGTTAATATAAGCTATGTTTTCTCTGGTCTTTTCGGTTGTCGTGGGCATTTTAGAAGAAAGCTGGGCGAGTACAGAAACAGAACGAATGCACGTAACCTCAGGATTCCTCCCTTTGCGTCCATTGTTATACTCAACGTTGATATCACTCAGCTCATCTGAGGTATCCTTGGTCTGAAACACGACAACGGGCTTGAAGTGAAATGATCGTTTCAATAAGTATTCTGAAAGCACAAACACCCGATTCCTAACTTTTATTGTAATGGAATATTCCAGATCATGATCCTCATCGATATCCACGATACAGCCTAATCGAAACGTATCTGACCCGATTCTGGGGCAACCCGTGCTTCCGCCCCTGACATCGCTATCCACATTCTTGGAGCCATCCAAAATAACAGCCAGTTCTCTCCCTGTGGCTATTTCAGAAAGTATCTTGATTCCCTCAATGGCATTCGTTTTGCCGCTCGCATTTGTACCGATGATGGCGGTTAATTTCTCAATTTCCAGCTTGGACTGTTCAAAACTTTTAAAGCTTTCGAACGAAAAGCTCTTCAGCATTCGAAACTCCTCCTCGGTTGATTGGAGTGATCACCGTATATCATACATTATAGCAAAGTACATTCATTGCAATACAACAAACTAGCCCTCACCTACACGCATTCCCATATTACGAGTCCCAAAGCCCCCAAATTACTCATGAGAATCATCGGATGGACTGCCGCTTGATTGCAGGATTGCCCACGATAAAAAAGGATAACGACGGCGGTTCTGACTCACGACACGTCAACTTATCCTGCCTGCTCACATCGACAACGCCTTGCGCACGGCCAAAATATATTTCGCCTGGTCGAGCGGATTCACGCCACGGCGCTTGCGCTCGGCCCGCACGTCGGGCGGGCACGGTTCGTAGCCGCCGAACGCGGAGGCGATCACGCCACGGCCCCCGGACATGGCGCTCAGCTTGACCGGGTAATCGAGCGAGGTCGCGACCGGCAGCCGACCTTCGACGATAAAACGTCCGCCCGCGATCTGCGGCGGCTCGAAAGCGGCGCGCATCTGCACCAAGTCGCTTAGCACCTTGCCGCCGTATTCCTCCGGCACGGTGATCCGCACTTGCAGCATCGGCTCCAGCAGCGTCGTCCCGGTGTCCGCCAGCCCCTGCATAATCCCCATCGGCGTAGCGACGGCAAAATCCAGCGGGTGCGTATGCCATACATGATGTTCACCCTCGACAAGCGTCACCTTGAGATCGGTCACTTCCCAGCCGAGCAGCCCTTGCTGGAGCGCTTCCGGCACTCTGCGCTCGACCTCGTTCTGGTATTGAACGAGCAACTGCTCGCTGCGCACCTGCGCGGCGTAGACAAGCCCGCTGCCCCGCTCGCCGGGTTCGATGCGAAAGCGCAAAATCGCCCAACACGGCTTGGGCATCGTATAGGCGATGAAACCTTCACCGGCCCGCGTCGGCGTCTCCTTGTAGATGACCGACGGCTGCCCGAAGGTGACGCGAAGGCCAAAACGCGATTGCAGCAGGCTGGTGAGAATCTCCAACTGAATCGCGCCCATCACCTTGACGTGCAGTTCGCGCTCGTCCTGCAGCCATTGCAGGTCCAACAGCGGGTCCTCGTCGGTCAGCTCCTGCAGCGCCGCCACCAGCGCCGGGTACTGCTGCTCGCTGGCCGCATGCGCCTGCACCGTCAGCAGCGGCACGGCCAACTGCGGCGCCCGCGGCACGGCATCGGCACAGCCGAGCACGTCACCGATGCGCGCATGCGCCAGCCCGCAGACGGCGGCGATATCCCCCGCGCCAACAAGCCCGATGTCCTCGGCTTTACGCCCGTCGATCTTGCGAATCTGCGTCACCTTTTCCTCCACGCCTTGCGTGACGTTCACCACGGTGTCCCGGTTGCGGATCGCCCCGTTATAGACGCGGACATATGCCATGCGGCCCATCGTCTTGTCCCGCTCCACCTTGAACACGACCCCGGAGAGCGGCGCAGCCGCATCGCCTTGCGGGGCCGGCAAATATGCCAGCAGCGCGTCCATCAGTTCGCGCAACCCCAGCCCCCTGCTCGACGCTCCGAGCAGGACGGGAAAGGCGCGGCCCTGCCGGGCGTAGCGGCGCAGCGCTGCACGCGCTTCCTCCGCCGCTACCGCCGCGCCTTCAATATACCGGCCGAGCAGCGCTTCGTCGAGCTCGGCCAGCTGCTCCAGCGCGCTTTGCGCGTCAAAGCCCGCCAGCGCCGCCGCCCCCGCGTCCCACGCATCCTGCGGACCGCGGAACCCGTCTTCGGCGCCCAGCGGCGTCTGCACCGGAATCGCCAGCGGCGTCAGCTGCCGGTGCAACTCGGCGAGCACGCGCATCGGATCGGCGCCGATCCGGTCCATTTTATTGATATACAGGATCGTCGGAATGCCAAGCGAGCGCAGCGCGTGCCAGATCATCTCCGTCTGCGACTGCACGCCCTCCACCGCCGACACAATCAGCACCGCGCCGTCCATCACCCGCAAGGAACGCTCCACCTCGGAGAGGAAATCGACATGCCCCGGCGTATCGACCAGATTGATATACGTGCCCCGCCATGTAAAAGCCGTCGTCGCGCTGCGCACGGAAATGCCCCGCTCGCGCTCCACATCGAGCCAATCGGTCTGCGCCGTACCCGTGTCTACGCTGCCCAGCGCGCGAATACGCCCGCTTTCGTATAAAATATGCTCCGTCGTCGTCGTTTTCCCCGCATCCACGTGCGCGAAAATCCCCACGTTGCGCATCGGAATGCTATCTGCCCCACTACTCATCGCATCTTCCGGCCCCTTGCTCCTGAAATTTGGCTCCTGCCTGTATTATACTGAATCCCGCCGGCAAAAGAGAAGTCTGATGAACTCGCGTTCATTCAAGCGCGGCAAGGGGTTCCCTGATTCTGGGCAAGCGTGGGGACTACCCGCTTCTTCCGAGCCGTGCCCGACTCCGGCGGGCCGTACCGACCGTACGACGGCTGTCAGATCCGCGGCTTGACGGCATCTCCTTTTACCCCTCTGCAGCCGACCGCCGCAAACATCTGCGTTGTTCCCGGCAGGGTTTTGGAGCCCAATGCCGAAACACACTAAAGCGAACTTTGACGGGTGGACCGCTGCCACGCGACATACACCGCCTGCCGGGATATGCGCATGGCACAAAAACGAACTGCGCCGTTAAAGCGCCAATAAGGGAACGAAGCGCAAGCACCATGACATCCGCAACGAACGAGCATGTTGGACCGCCCGCACCACATTGTAGAAATCGTGTGGAGCCCGGAGGCTTCCCCCCGACGATTTTGAGCGGATCACCCACCAGATTGAAGAATGTGCCCGAGATTGGCCCGGGAGCTGAACGGCGCTTTCGACGTCATTGTCGCCATGCGCACGTTAAGGCGTTTTTGCCGGAGCCGCAAGCAAAGCTGGTCAAGCATCCCAAGACGCTGCCGCGATATGGCATGCGGCAAGCCGCGGTCATCGTCGTCGGGGCGATTACGAAGATTCAGCTCCATCGGCACGGTCAGGCAATCGGAACATATGACGGAAAACCACTGGGAAAACTACGAGGATGCCCTACAGTTTTCAAGGGGATAAGCGGGCGTTGGCTGTCCGGCCGTTCCGGCTCCATTGCCGGCGCCCGATCGCATGGATGCATTTTACACTTGCAAAGGAGGAACAAAGCTATGAAATTTCATTCCACCGTCATTCTCAGCGGCAAAACGGCCACCGGCTTGGAAGTGCCCGCAGACATCGTCACCGCGCTCGGCTCGGGCAAAAAACCCGCCGTTACCGTCACCATCAACGGGTACGCCTACCGCACGACCGTCGCCACCATGGGCGGCCGCTACATGATCCCGCTCAGCGCGGAGAATCGCGCGGGGTGCAGCGCCAGCGCCGGCGATGAGGTCGAGGTCGACATCGAGCTGGACACCGAGGTGCGCGAGATCGTGCCGCCGGAGGATTTTCAGGCAGCGTTGGACGGCGCGGAAGCCGCGGGGCGTTTTTGGACCGGCTTGTCCTACAGCAACAAACGCCGCATCGTCCTCAACATCGAAGGGGCCAAAACCGCGGACACCCGGCAGCGGCGCATCGACAAAGCCATCGAGCTGATGAAAGAGGGGCAGTTGCCCTGATGCATGCCGCAAAGCGGCAAAAGCGCGAAGAGCGGTCGGCTCCTCGCACTTTGTTATGTCCGGGCCTGCAGCCCGCGCAAATACGTGTCCAGCACGTGCCGCAAGCTTTCGTCGCGCTCCAGCGGCATGCGGAAGCCGCCTTGCAGCTCCAGCGAAGCGAAGCCGTGCACAATGCTGCGGAAACCGCGCACGACGTGCAGCGCCTCCTCCTCGGCAAATTTGAACTCGCTCAGCAGTTGCAGCATCAGCGCAACCAGTTCGGCCGACGCTTCCTGCAAATCGGGATCGGCATGCAGATCGGTCAAGCTCATGCTCGCGCCGTATAAGCCCGGCTGCTGGCGAACGAACGCGACGTAAGCCATTCCCGCGGCATGCAGCGCCTCCGCCCCCGATTTGCCAAGCGCGGCGCGGATGATCTGCTCCTTCAACCGGGCCAGGCCAAGCAGGGCCATCTGCTTGCGCAAGCCCGGCAGTCCTTTGATATGGTTGTACAGCGACGGCGTTTTGACGCCCAGCTTGGCGGCCAAGGCAGCGAGCGTCACCTGCTCGAAGCCCAGCCGGTCGGCGATTTCGATCGCCGCTTGCAGGACCGTGCCGTTGTCCAGTCCTTGTCGATTGGCCATGATGCCAAGCCCCCTCATGCGTGCTATTTTCACTATTGTAAAGAAAAAGGTTCGTTTTGCCTACTTTGCTGTGGGACAATGCCTGCATCGCCGACAAATGCCTGCGCCGCGCTTTGCGCTTTCGCCAGATTGCTCATGTACGCCGCTTCCAGCTCAGTCAGGGACATGCGGTCGTACCGCTGCCGCAGCCGGCGCTTGCGCGCCTCGTCGATTTGCCGCTCGCTGCGGAAGTTCGTAAAGGTGTAGTCGCCAAGCCGGGGCGGCCGGACGCCCGGAGGGCGGTACACCTCGATGTAAATTTCCTGCGTTTTGACAAAGCTTTTGAGCAGTTCGCCCCATACGTCCGGTTCGACGCCGCTATGAACGGCCTGCAAGGCAAACTCAGCGAATAAAAAATCGGAAGCCGAATCCGGCTGCAGCGCGCCGGGGTAGGCGTTGCCCTGCAGTTCGCCGTTGTCAAAGCGCTCGAACGCCCGCTGTACGCCGGCGTAGTCGATCCCCCCGCGCCCGTCGGGAAAAAACTCACGATACAGCTCCAGCTGCCTGGCCGACAAATAGCGCAAATCACCGATCTCCGGGGCAGCCGTCTTGGCCTCGTACCTGGAAGCATAACCGGCCTTGGCCGCTGCCGCCCGCTCCAGCATGATGCGGTACAACGCCGGCTCGGTCCGCTCGACGATCTCCACGCGCTTGCGTTTCTCCTCGGGCGCAATATGCGGATTGGCCGGCAGCAGCCCGGGATGGAAGCGCAGGTCGTATTGCTCGAAAAACAACTGGTCCCGCAGCAGCGCCAGATCGGCTCCGGCCAGCTGCGACAACCTCAAGTAACCGCCGATCACATTGACATTCGCATAAACCGGGTACAAGTCGATTTCCTTGCCATCGGCGAGCCGGGCAACCGTCCAGCGCTGCAGTTCTATGCCCGCGACAGGCGGCCCGTCGACGCCTTGAACGCAAGATGGCGAAGACGGGGCGCTGGAGCCGGCGGGCAGCTTGACGGACGGCGACGCCCCTTGGCCGATCGGCAGAGCAGCTCCCGGCGCGACGGACGGCGCTGCGCCTTGACCGCCTTGCAGCGCTGCCCCCGGCGCGTAGCGCGACGGAGCCTCGACGGCCCTGCCCCTTTTTGACGGAAGCTCCAGACTCCCGCGGAATATGTAACCTCCCAATAAAACATCGTCGACATGCGCAACAAACCACCTCAGCGTTTGACCCTCGCAACCCTGCAGGTCCACCCAGCGTTTCATCGCCTTGGCAAGCTTTGTCTGCTCCCCTGCTTTCATTTGGCTTCCTCCTTGCGCAATAAACAGGCAGAAAGCCCGCCACGGCTCCAAGTCCGCAGCGAGCTTCCTTGACAGGTCTTTCGGTCGTTCGGCGCAGCGGTGGAACGACAGCGGGCCGAAAGGCTCCGTTTGGCTCGATCCGGCCCACAACGGCCCTGCTCCAGCGGATTTTGATTACTGGCCGCCGTGGCCATGACCGTGATGGCCGTGATGACCACCCTGGTGCCAATGATGCGGGTGATGCGGATGCCAATGGTGCGGATGATGCGGATGATGCGGATGGTGCGGATGGTGCGGATGGTGCGGATGGTGCGGATGCCAATGATGCCAGTGATGCGTGTGGTGGCCTCCATGCCAATGATGCGTATGATGGCCGTGTTGAACCGAATGATGGCCGTCTGGACGGAAAAGCTGATCGTCGTTATTTTCTTGCGTCATGAAACAATATTCCCCTTTCACGATGTGAGTGCTAACGATAACATACTATGCCCCACGGTAAAAGATGGATGCTTATCCCCGTTAGAATTGCCCATTTTTGGGCGAATTGGGCACTGCGGCCGCCTGGTCGGCGCCAAACGCCCGGCGAGCCTCCGCCAGCGCCCGCTCCAGCCCCGGAAGCGGCTCGGGCAGCAGCCGTCCGTGCCCGACGGCCAGCAGCGACGGGCACAGCGCGCAGAGCCGCTCCGCGCTTGCAAGCGCCGCGTCCTTGCTCCAGGTCGCCATCGCGGGGAACGGGAACCACGGCTTCATCAAGCCGGACACCGCCAAGCCGCCGCGCACCTGGAACGCATCGCCGGCGATCAACGCGCCGCTGCGCTCGTCCAGAAAGGCCATCGAGCCGGGCGTATGGCCGGGAGCGGCGACGGCGCGCAGCGAACCGATGCGGTCGCCATCTTGCAGCAGCACGTCGGGCCGCGTGCGGACGGCCTTCGGCACGTCGCCTTTGATCGGCAGTCCGGCCGGTTCGTCGGGCTCAAGCTCCTTGCTGCCGGCCAGCAGCTTGGTGTCGCGAGCGGAAATGTAGACGCGCGCTTGCGGCAGCGCCTGTTTCAGCCCGTCGAGCGCACCGACATGGTCCCCGTGGGCATGCGTCAGTACGATGCGCGTCAGCGGCTTGCCGATCCGTTCCACCGTGCGCAAAATGCCTTTAACGCTGAACGGCAGCGCGGCATCAATCAACGTCAGCTCCCCTTCCTCTTCAACCAAATAACAATTGACCGGGAAAAAACGCGGCATAAATGCAAGCTGATGCAAAAATCCGTGCTTGGTGACTTTCATGGCTTAGATCCTCCTCGGGGCTAACTACTATAATTAGTATATTAACTAATGTCATTAGTTTTGACAACTGTTTTTTTCCGTCCACGCCAAAAAAAGCCCGCGCCGCAAAGGAACAGGCTTATGCTGCAGGGCAGCGTCTGCCCTATGGAAGCTACAAGTCTGAGGGCCGTGCGGCAGACATCGCGTGTGTCAGGAGTCCGCACCGCACCGTACGGAAAACTTGCCCGCTCAACCGGCGGTCCGGGGATTGCCAATTTGCCAGTCCTTCGCATTACACGACGGAGAAGCCTGTCACGGATCGCAGACGGTAGGCCTTAGACATAGACGGCAAGACCTGAACACAGACGGCAGACCCCGACACAGACAGAAGGACGCCGGGCAGCACCCGCTCTCCAGTCTGCCTTGGGCACAAGGACTCCGCTTCGGCTACCAGCCGAAATAAGCCGACCAGCAAGCCAGCGACAGCACCAGACAAAGCGGCGTGTACAGCCGGGTGTCCCAGTAGGCGAAGCGCGTCGTTTTGATCTTTTTGCCCAACCCCATGTAACGAAAATCGCCGACCGACCGCAGCAAAAACACCAGCGCGCACAACAGACACGCCCATTTGGTAAAGCCGTTTGGTTCATAAAAAGGCCATGCGCCGCTTTGCACCAGCAGCACAATCGCCACCGCCCACAGCAGCAGCCCGACCACCATCGTCCCCGGCTTGCGCGGCATGAAAAGCGGCGGACCTTCCTCCACCCGGCGGGGAATAACCGCAGCGGCCCCCGCTTGACCTCCCAGCGCCCAATACCCATGCATGCCCCCCGCTGCCACCAGCAGCAGCGCCGCCACGGCGCTTAACCATAAGCTCATGTCCACGCACTCCTTTTATGACCATGCCGAAGCAGGGCCAAGCTTTGTTCGAACAGCTCGACGTCAGCATCTGCGGACCATGCGGCGTTCCACGGGTGCAGCAGCCTGAGCAAGCCCGCCGGGCAGCGTCTGAACATACAGCCCAATCCAAGCGGATGTTATTGCCTCCGCCGGGTGCTTTGCCCGCCATTCACCGTCAGTCATTGACTACAGTCACATTGTAGGAGGGAAACGACATAGCGGCAAGGTGTTTTGCAGCGGATGTGTTACAATGAAGTGAAACATGCGGGCTTGGCGGCCGCTCGGCGGCCGGGCCGGCCAGAAGCGGCAGTCCGCACACGAAACCGGAGGGAACGTCATGAATGAGGAAACCTTGGCGCTATTCCGCCATTTGACCGAGCTGCCGGCAGCGCCGGGCTTTGAGCGGGAGCTGCGGCGTTTTATGCGCCGCGAACTGGAGCGTTATACGGAGGAGCTGGTGCAGGATGGGCTCGGCAGCCTGTTCGGCGTCCTGCGCGGCGACGAGAAGGGACCGACGGTTATGGTCGCCGGACATATGGATGAAGTCGGGCTGCTCGTGACCGGCATCGCGGACAACGGGCTGATCCGCTTCCAGACGCTGGGCGGCTGGTTCAGCCAGGTGCTGCCGGCGCAGCGCGTGGAGATCGTCACCGCCCGCGGCCTGGTGCCCGGCGTCATCGGCACGACGCCGGTGCACCTGCTCGACGAGACGGCGCGCAGCCGGCCGCTCGATATCAAGTCGATGTACATCGACATCGGCGCAGACGATCGCGCCGATGCGCTGGCCATCGGCGTACAGATCGGGCAGCAGGCCGTGCCGGTCTGCCCGTTCACCCCTTTGGCCAACCCGAAGAAGGTGTTGGCCAAAGCATGGGACAATCGCTACGGCGTCGGCCTGGCGATTGAGCTGGTCAAGAAGCTTCACACGGTGAAGCTCCCGAACGTCCTGTACGCCGGGGCCACCGTACAGGAGGAGATCGGCGCGCGCGGCGCCCGGACGGCCGCGGCGCTGATCCGGCCGGACCTGTTCTACGCGCTCGACGTCAGCGCCGCCGGCGATACCGGCGGTGACCGCAGCGCATTCGGCCAGCTGGGCCGAGGCGCGCTGCTGCGGGTCTACGACCCGACCATGATCACGCACCGCGGGATGGTCGAATTCATTCGGGATATGGCGGAAACACACCGCATCCCGTACCAGTATTTCGTCTCCGCGGGCGGAACGGATGCCGGTCAGGTCCATCTGTCCGGCAGCGGCGTGCCTTCGGCCGTTATCGGCGTCTGCGCCCGCTATATCCACACCGCGGCTTCGATCCTCCACGTCGACGATTACGCCGCCGCCAAAGAGCTGCTGATCAAGCTTGTGCAAGCCAGCGACCGCACGACGCTGGACACGATCCGCGACAACGCGTAAACGGCGCCAGGCGGTTAAGCGGCCCGGCCCGTATATGGGGCGGGCCGCTCTGCGTCCACACCTGATCCGCCTTTGTGCATACTGCTCCCTATACAGGTCCACCGCTCCGCTCTGACACTGCAGTTCGCCTGCCGCACGACGGCCGTCAGGGCCGCAGCAGACGCACCGCACCGGGAGTCTGGCGCAGCGCGAAGTCACCGCGCTTTCCATGCCGCGGCAGCCCCCGGCGCACAGTGCCGGCCATACGGTGGCTGTCAGACCTTCGCTACCAGCCTGCTGCCGGAGCGGCCGCGGGCCTGTTTGCCGTTGTACGCTCCCTCGCCGCCTCCTGCCATCGCTCTCCTGCCCGCCACAGCGACGCGGTCACTGATATCGTTCCCCAGCAGGCCGCATCGCGACACCGGCCATCACCGGCCCGCCTGCCGCAGCTCCGCCCCTTCGCCGCTCCGGCCGCCAATCCCGTCTTCCCCGCTTTCTCCCTCGCCGCCGGCTCCACGCGACAACACTGCTTCGACGGGTAGCGTCACCGTAAATATCGTACCCTCGCCAAGCCGGCTCTCCACGCCGATGGAGCCGCCGTGCAGCCCGACGATCTTTTGCACGATCGACAAGCCAAGCCCGCTGCCTCCGCCCGTGCTGCTGCGCGCCGTGTCCGCTTTATAAAAGCGCTCGAAAATCCGCGCCTGGTCGGCTTCGGAAATGCCGATGCCGGTATCGCGAATCTCCACCCGCGCCCACGCTTCGGCAAAAACCAGCCGCACGCCCAGCGTCCCGCCCTGCGGCGTAAATTTGATGCTGTTGTGCAACAGATTCGTCCACACCTGACTAAGCAGATCCTGGTCAGCGGCAATCGTTCCCTCCTCCAACTGAATGTCCAGTTCCAGCTCCTTCGCCACCCACTGCGGCTCGCAAGCAAGCACCAGATTGCGCAGCTGCTTATCCAGCCGGTAACGCTGCGGCTCGAACGGAGGCTGCGCCGACTCCAGCGAGCTGAGCTTGAGCAAATTGTCGCTGATCTTCGACAGCCGCTCGCTTTCCGCTTCAATGATGCCCAAATATTGCTTGCGCTCCTGCGGGTCAAGCCGGTCATTCATCAACGCCCGCGAAAACCCGCGGATCGACGTCAGCGGCGACTGAATCTCATGCGACACATTGGAAATAAACTCCTGCCGCAGCTTCTCCATCTGGCCGAGCTCCACAGCCATTTCATTAAAGCCCTGCACGAGACCGCCAAGTTCGTCGCTCATCGGTCCCGGTTCAGGCAGCGTGACGTTGAAATCCCCCTTGGCCATGCGCCGCATCGCATCGGTCAGCATGAACAAAAGATCGACGCGCCTCCGGTTCGCCCCGTTCAGCCACGCCAGTCCGAACATCAGCAGCAGCCCAAGAAACCCGGCGATCAACTGCACCTCCACACCGCGCCAGAGCGGCGGCGTCTCCATAACCACGAACAACGCGTAAGCATAATCCCCGATGACAACCCGCGTTCCGCTGACTGCCGTGCCCGCGCTGATCCAATAAGGGCGGTCGAAGCTTCGCACAATCCCGCCGTTCAGTACGCGCGCAATATCCTGATGCAGCGGCGTCCAGGCCGCGGCGCTGCCCGGCGCGGAGCCCTGCACAAGCAGCGGCCCGCTGTCGTCGCCCAGCACAAAACGCTTGGACGAATCGCGCCCCAGCAGCTCCAGCAGTTGCGCAGCTTGATCCCGCGTAGCCGGCTGGCTGCCGATGAACGTCTGCACGTCCGCATCCACCTGCTGCCAGGCCGCCCGCTGCGGACGCCGATCAAACATTAGCTCCGTACCGACATACGCGATGCTCCAGCAGAGCGACAGCGCGACCCAGAACAACAAAACATAAGGCAGGACCAGCACAAGCTTATGCATGTTGCTCGCGCTCTGCGCCCCCGGCTTCCGGTCCACCTCGCGCCTGTCGCGCTGTTCGAGGTCGGTGTCGTGCACATCCGTCCGTTGGAGGCCTTCAGCTCTCGCCGCTTCGCCTTGCCCGGCAGCACCATCGCACTCGGCCTGCTTTGCTTGGCTGCGGCCTTCGCTCCTCGCTCCACTTCCCGCCAGACTCCCGCCTTCCTCACGTCCCGCCGCGTGCCCTTCCTCGCCCGGCTCGCCACCGGCGCCGCTTGCACGCGGCCGCTCCCCGCTGCTCATCCCAGCACCTCCAGCCGGTAGCCGAGCCCGCGGATCGTGCTGATGCGAAAGCCGCTTTCCTCCTCGGCAAACCGCTCGCGCAGCCGGTTGACGTGCACGTCAACCGTGCGCTCGTTGCCTTCGTAATCGTAGCCCCAAATCTGCTCGATGAGCTGGTCGCGCGAAAACGTTTTGCCCGGATAGCTGGCCAGCTTGTACAGCAGCTCAAATTCCTTGAGCGGCAGCGTCAACTGCTGGCCGCCCGCCCGCACCTCAAACGTCTTGCGGTTCATCGTTACCTTCCCCGCCGTCACCTCCTGAGCCGCAGCGATCCGATAGCGCTTGAGCAACGCCTTGACGCGAACCGCCAGCTCGGCCGGATCAAACGGCTTGACGAGGTAATCGTCAGTGCCCAGCTCAAAACCCTTGACCTTCTGCGCCGTCTCACCCTTGGCAGTCAGCATCAGCAGCGGCAAGTGATCGTAGTGCTCGCGCAGCTCGCGGCACAGCTCCCAGCCGTCCATGTGCGGCATCATGATATCGAGCACGACCAGCTCGACCGGGTTCGCATCCAACGTCCGCAACGCTTCGCGGCCGTCCTCGGCCTCCAGCACCGCCAGCCCTTCGTTTTGCAACAGCACCCGCACCAGCTTGCGAATATGCGGATCGTCATCCACCACCAGAATGGTCGTCATGCTTGCCGCCTCCTTTTGCTCGTCATGTGTCGTACCCTTTTGCCCATCATGTGTCGTGCCCTGCGGTCCATCGCATCCTTGCCTGTCTCGCCGCGCACTCTTGTCCCTAAGCCGATTCGCCAATCTGCAACCAGCATACGCCGTATTTGTAAACTGAGTATAAACGACTTTTTTTCCCCTGGGAATTGTGCTAAATTAGGAAGGAATCGGCCCCGCTCTGGTGCCAAGATCATGCTTAAGGGTGGTTGATGATGCTGAAAAACCCGTTTTCCCTCTTTGAACAGGCCAAACCTGGACCCCAATTGCAAGAGCTTGCAGCGCGTATTCGTCAGGAAGGACATTCCTGCTTCCGCCGCTTTATCGATAGTTTTACCGCCGCGATCAAAGCCGCGCAGGACGGTGAGTTCGAGCGCATCGACCGGCTGATCGCGCAGGCGCAAACCCTGTTTCCGATCCCGGCGGAATTCAGCCCCTCCTGGCAAAAAATCTGGGACGAGCTGCGCGAGATGAACGCCAACAAGCAAAGCGTATTGGCAGCCATCCCGGCTGGCGACCGCTCCGGCGAATGGCAGATCATTATCGACAACCCGAAGGCGATACAGGAAGTCGTGTGCTATCCGGCGCTGCCTTTCCTCGATGCTGCCAATCTCTACGCCTATTTCCGGCCGCAGCTCGACAAAAACGAATATATCCGCCTGCAAAAGATTCAAACCGTCATTCAGCAAGTCGGCCCTTGAGTCCGGTTGCCGGCCGCGGCCGCGGTTTTGGGTTCCGGCCCTTTAGCCGCTCAAGCCGCTGCGGGCTACGCCTTTTGATACAACGTCGGCTCCGCCTTCGGCTGCGCACGCACGGGGAACACCGCGCGGAAGGTCGTGCCGCTGCCGATTTGCGAATGCGCTTCCATTCGTCCCTCATGACGCTGCATGATGCTCAGGCATACCGCCAGCCCCAGCCCTGTGCCCCGCTCCTTCGACGTATAAAACGGCTCGAAAATCCGCCCCAGCCGCTCCTCGGGAATGCCCGGACCGTTGTCCGATATGGTGAGCGTCACCTGTCCGTCCTCCAGCTCCGTAGCGAGCAGCAGCGCACCGCCGCGGTCCTCCATCGCTTCCAGGCCGTTGCACGCCAAATTAAGCACAAGCTGCTTGATCTCTTTTTCGTTCAGCAGCAACGCAGGCAGGTCCGGCGCAAGTCGCATCTCCACCTGCATGCCCCGCAGGTTGGCGTCGGCCTGAATGATCGGCAGCAGCCGCTCCAGCATATCGTTCAGCTGTAATGGCCGCATCTCCACCACGCGGTTTTGCGCCAGCGACAAAAAATCGTTGATGATGTCGTTCGTCCGATCCAACTCCTCCAGCATCAGCTGAAAATAATGCTGAAACGTCCCGTCCGACCGCTCGCGAATCAGCTGAATGAATCCCCGAATGACCGCCATCGGATTGCGGATTTCATGCGTGATGCTGGCCGCCATCTGCCCGACCAGACGCAGCCGCTCCAACTGATTCAGCTCCAGGCGCAGCCGCTCGATTTCCGTCACGTCCTGATACATCCCAACCGCTCCGACGATGTCGTCGCCCGCTTTTAACGGATAGGCATAACACAGAAAACAGCGATCCCGAAAGCGGATGTATTCCGCCTTGATCACTTCCCCCCGCAGCGCCCGCATAATGTGCAGCTCGCCCACCCGAAGCCCGCGCGCGCCCAGCATGCCCGACAACGGCTCGCTCACTAGCTCTTCGCGGGTATACTCGGGGAAATACGCGGTGATTTCCTTGTTAACATGCGTCAGCTCGCCATCGCGATCCACCACCAACACTGGCAGCGGCAAGCAATCGAGCAAGGTCTGCAAATGTTCGGCGTCCTGCACCGCTTTGGCCATCAACGCCTCCAGCTTGTCGGCCATGGCCCGCTCCGCGGTAATTTCCTGAAAATAAGCGGTCGCCCCGACAATGCGCCCCGTGCGCGGATGTACGATCGGCGCCGTTTCGAAGACGATGGGCACATTTTGAATGTACACGCATTCCTTCGTATATACGGTGCCCTGCTCCAGCGAGTTCAATATCGCGCTTTCCTCCGGCTGCATGCCAAGGCGCGTCAGCAGCGGGCGCACGTCGCGGTCCAGCAGCCGCTCCGCTTTCAGATCGGTCAACTTCAAAATGCGCAAGGCACTGTCATTGAAAAACGTCAGGCAACCGCGCTCGTCAACGCACATAAACCCGCCCGGCGTCTGCGCCACCATCCAGGTCATCAGTTGCTGCCGGCGCGCCGAAGACGCCGAGGCGTTGCGCAGCGCAGCAATCCCGACGACGAACGCCGGCAGCCACGCCAGCGCCATGCCCGCTATGAAGAGGGCTGACGCGCCTTCCTTGAACATCAGGGCGGTCCCCACCGCCGGAAACAGAATGAGGATCAGGGCGAATCCCCATTTTTTATTCATCAGCCTCATGACGGCACTCCTGTCTTTTGCACAGCTTTTTCCAAACTCCCTTATATTCGACACGCTTCGCCGGCTTCCTTGCACCACTGTAAAATAAAGGGAGGGCGCCTGCCCGACTCGCCCCGAACCGATCTGCCACACGCCCTGCTGGGCCGGCCTGCCCTGCGGGATGACCAAAAAAGCCCCGCACCGCCGATCTCCTGATCGGCAAATGCGAGGCTTGCAGGCCCATGCGGCCCGTGCGAAACTGCAATCTTGCGGCTATCATGCAGCGCGTTGGCCACCGCAGCCTTTTGATCAGGAAACGGTCAATACGGTCTGCACTCTTCCATTGGTCAGGTGCTGCGAGGCAGACGAAGGTGCGACTTGAATAGTGACGGTATCGCTCACACCAAACGGAATGCTGTCAAAGCTCAGACGGCGCGTTGCCGGGTCGTAAGCCAGGCCCGTCAGCTTATAGTCGATGGTCGTGTCCGACACGGCATTGTAAATGCTCACGGTGACGGAGAAATCGTCGACCGTCAAGCCCGTCAAGCCGTTATCCGCCAGCTCCAGCGTCACGCCGTCCGGCGTCGCGGCGCTCAAGCTGCTCAGGTTCGTCATGTCCTCGCTTCCCATGCTCATCGGACCGGATACAAATACCGGCTCCGGCCCTACCAGCTCATTGCGCGCAACCACTTGGCTGCCGGACGCGCTGACGTTCAGGTCGAACACCTGCCAGTAAGGTTCGTTGTCGCCCGATGCGGGAACGTTAAAGACGTACGTTGGCGTGGCGGCCGAACCCTGATACACTTCCACCTTGGCGCCGGATGCCGCCAGGCTTTCCTCAAAGGAGTAATTTCTCACGTAAAACGTATAAGTGCCGTAGACCTGCTGCGTCACCGACGCAAGCGTCGTCGTTTCCGGCCCTTCGCCCGACGTATCGTCAAGGTCCAGCGTGGCATAGGTCGTGCCTTCGTAATCATATTGCTTGCGGCCGTAGTAGACATGGAAGCTGCCGCCGTTCGGCGCCGGGCCGATCAAGTGCGCATCCAGATCGTGCGGCGTGGTCCCCCAGGTCAGCACAATCCGCGTGTCCTCGCCTTCCGGTACGCGAACGGCAACCAGCGCGTTGGACTCATCGGGCGTTGCGCTGAACACCAACGTTTTGGTGATAAAACCGGATACGTAGCCAAGCTTGCTCATCTCCACCGTATACGTGCCCGCGGGCAGCGGTATGTTGTACACGCCGTCGGCGTCCGTCACCGCCTCGGCCAGCACGGCACCGTCATGATTGTCCGCGCCCTCGCGGAAGCGCAGCGTTAGGCCGGCCACAGCGTTGCTGTCGCGGTCGTCGCGCACCCGGCCGTAAATGCTGCCGGCGATTTGCTGCGGCGTCAGCTCGACGGCCGTGAAGGCCACGACCTCGCTGCTGCGGTTGACGGCGTACAGACCAAGATATTTGGCCTGTACCGGGTCCACTCCGCCAATATCGTCGCCCGCTGTGTAAGCGATGGCTCCGGTCGGCAGCACCGACCGGATGCCCGGCGGGGCCGGCGGCACGCTCGCCCTCACGTAGTATAAGCGGCTTTGATCGGTGACGATTTGCGTAGACCCCGGCACGGAGCCGGGCAGCACGCTGAACGGACGGAGCGGCGCAATGACCGTTTGCGGCTCGATTTGCCGCAGCAGGAATTTGGCGTTGCGGTACACCAGCGAGGTCCCGGGGTCCTCGCCGGCATATGCGCTGGAGAAATCCCAGCCCTGCGTCTCCAGCTGCGTCGTCAGCGCCGTCGCGTCGGCGATATCGAACGGCGCTTCCGCGTCGACGATCAGCGCGGGAAACGCCGCTTGGCCGGCATCGACGCCGGCTATGGTCATTTTAGCCATCAGGTTATGTACGCCGTCGTTCAAATGCTGCAGCGCAATCGTCATCGGTGCTTGCCCGGTGCTCGTTCCGCTGCCCAACTCGGTTGTGCCCTCGTACACGGTTACGACGCTGCCGGTCGGGGCCGCAACCCGCACCTCCGGCTCGCTGTCGTGGATAACTTGCGGCAACAGCGGACTAACGACAACAGGCCCGAGCACAACGGCTCCGGCGCTGCTCCCCGCGGTCCATAAGCTTGCGCATATGCTTGCAGCCAGCAGGAAGCCGGCTTTTGGCTGGAATCGATTTCTCATGACATCCCTCTTCCTTCTCATCTTAACAATACCCAATTGTATCATATAGACGGAAAGGCAATCTGTAAGGTTTCATACAAAATTGGCAGCTCTTTCGTTAATTTTGCTGTTGGCGAAGAGGGAGGGGCGGGTCAGTGAACGCGCCGGTTTATTGCGACAATCCCCCAGGACCGACACACGACGGGGAGCATCGGACTTCTCGTCCCGAGGTGCCTTCGGGAGCGGTCAAGGGACGACTGGGGCAGCAGCAGCCGGCCCGGCCTGCTCACCGGCGAACCCGCTCCACACCGCAAGCGGCTTCCGTCGCGCGCTGTCTGCTGCACGGCTGCGGTAAGCCCCACTCTCTGGAGCGCCAACTGCAGCCAGCGGCGGCTGGGCGCTGCCCGTCAGACGCTTGGCTCTGCGGAAATTTGCCAGCGGACGCCAAAAGGATCGATCAACCGGCCAAACATCGCCCCCCAGAACATCCGTTCAAACTGCATCAGCACGGAGCCGCCTTCGGCCAAACGCGCAAACGCTTGCGCCGCCTCGTCCTCGGAAGCGAACTCCAGCACGAGATCCATGCCGTTGCCACGCCGCACCACTTCGGCATCCGCCATGTAGAAGGTCTGCCCCGCTGCCTGCAGCACCAGATGCAGCACGCCGGTCGGGTTTTTCGCTCCGGGAAAAGCTTCGTACGTCTGCACGCTTTCAATCGACCCTCCCAGCGCTTCGACGTAAAACGCCGCCTGTTTTCTGGCATCCTCGCAGTAAATGTATGGATACAGCTTGCTCATGTGTCTCATCTCTCCCGTCATTTTATCGGCTCGCCGCCTGCTCGTCCTGTGCGGACCATTGCAGCGGTACGGTGTTGAAAAACAGATTCGGATTCACCGGCACATTATGCGCCCAAAACGTAAAATGCAGATGCGGTCCTGTGGAAAAACCGGTCGTCCCGACCAGTCCGATGACGTCGCCGCGTTTGACTTTGTCGCCGGTTTTGACCAGCAGCTTGGACATGTGCGCATATTGGGAAAACAAACCCAACCCATGATCGATATAAATGGAATTGCCTGTTAAATACAGGCTGTCGGCCAGCGCTACGACGCCGTCGTTCGTCGCCTGGACCGGCGTGCCTTCATCGGCGGCCAGATCGACCGCTTGATGCGAGCTGTCATATTTGCCGTTGACGTACCGGGTAAAGCCAAAGGGCGTTGTCAAAATGCCCTCTACCGGCTGTACAAACGGACCGGTAAACAGGAACACCGGCTCGGAGCGGCTGCGCGCCGCATCGATCTTGCGCTGGTCGGCCTGAATGCGCGCCGTGTCCTGCCTCATGCTTTCCATCTGCTCAGTCACCTGGATGCGCTGGGTGTCGAAGGTTTTGGCCTTGACGGTCAGCGTCGCGCCGCCGATCGTGTACGTGCCCGGCTTGGCCTGCATCGACATCGGCAGGTACGTGTAGTAGCCCGCTCCAAAGGGCTGGAGCTTGTAGGTTTTGCCCTGCCACGCGACCTCGCCGGGCGCGTCGTGGCGCACGAGCACGGCGTCCCCGGGCGACGCCGCGCTCGGCAGCAGCGTCCAGGCGCTTTGCATCGCGCGCCGGGCCGCCTCCGGGGAAGCGTACAACGCCGCTTCCCCGGCAATGCCGCGCTGGCGCTCCCGCTCCAGCGCGAGCTCCCCGGCCGCCTCCGGCGAGGCCGGGTCCAGCCAGCGGTGACCGCCGTCCGCGGTCACCAGCAGCACGGCAGCGCTGTCCGGCGCGCCGCTTGGCACCGACCGCGCCCAGGCGACGCGGTCGGTGAGCCATTGGAACTGCCGCACGGCATACGACCGGGCATCCCGGTCGATGGTCGCGGGGGCAGTTCCAGCCGCGGGCGGCCCGAAGCCGAGGGCCGCGGTGCGCGCGAGCTCGTCCGCGCTTGCTGCGGCGGCTTCGCCCATGCCCGCTCCTCCGGCTCCGCCCGCGCTCGCTCCCCCGGCTTCGCCCGCGCTCGCTCCTCCGGTTCCTCCCACGCTCGCTCCTCCGGCCTCGCCCACACTCGCTCCCTCGGCTCCATCCGCGTTCCAATGAGCGCCGCCATCGGCGGTCACGCGCACGCCGTCGGAATACCGGGCCCAGCCCCGCTGCAAATCCTGCATATGAAAATCCAGCAGTATGGGCGGCCCGACCGGCGTCGGCTGCGCCGTCTGAGCCGCTGCCGCCGTCGTCTGCACCGCAGCGGGCGGGGCAGTCCGCTTGCTCCACAGCCCGTAGCCTACGGTGATGACAGCGGCAGCAGCAAAGCTGGCCGCGCTGACCCCCAGCCAGTAGCGGCCGCTGCGCAGCCGGCCAAGCGGGCCGCGGCCCTTGCGACGGCGTGGTCGTGCATCCATCATCGTATCCCTCCTAACGGCGCCATCGGGCACCAGCTTGTCCATCAGCTTCTTTTTCCAACCCTTGCTTATATATATTCACGTGGGACACCAATTAAACCCATTTAGTCAAGCTGGTCTCGACGCTGAATAACGACCCGGTGACAGCCCGCGGTTCCCCGGTTATGGAGAAGACGATTTTCGCGACCAAAAGGTTCCCCAATACCCCTTACAGAATCCCGTCCTCCTACTGAAAAACAAGCTGTTATGCTCGCCTTCATGGAGCGAGTCCGCAAGCCCAGCCCGCAACCGGGCCTCCACAGTTGAACCAACACCCAGCTTCACATATGGCGGAATCACCTATCCCAGACGCACATGTTACAGCATTTTAAACAGGCCCGCTCAACGCCATCTCCAACCCTTCCCGCGCCGCGGCCACCAGTTCGCCGTCCTGCCGGTCATGTCCGTAAAGCAGCAAAACGACCAGCGTAAACACTGCGCGAAACTGCGCCAGCCGCCGGGTATCGGCATCGACGCCACCGTAAAGGGCAAAAAAGCGTTCCCGCTCCGCAACCGGCACATAGCTGTAAGCAATCGCCAAATCCAGCGCCGGATGGCCGATATGGGTATCGCCCCAGTCGATAACCCCTGTCAGCTTGCCGTCCTCGCCCTCCAGCAGATTGCGGATATGCAAATCGCCGTGCAGCAACGTTTCCCGGTACGTCCCGGCGTTCACCCCGGCCAGCCCCGCGATCAGGCACTCCAGCGCTGCTGCACCGCGCCACAGTCCGAGCGCTGCGGCGGCCGCTCCATGGGCTTGCAGCTTCTCCAGCGCCGCCGGCATGGCCAAGCGGCCGATCGGATCGCTGCCCGGCACGCCCAGCCGCTTGGCCGCCGCAGCCGGATACGCGTGCAACACCCGCAAAAAACCGGCCAGCGGCTCCACCGACCTCCGCCGCCCCTCCTCGCCGCCCAAGCGGGGCGGGCGGCCCGGCACATAACGGTATCCGGCAAACGGCCATGGATACCGCGCCTCCGGCGCGCCAAGCAGCAGCGGCGCAGGAATCGCCAGCGGCTGCTCCAGCGCCGCCAGGGCCGGCAGCAGCGCACACTCCGTGTGCAGCAGCTCCACCGCGCTTTCGCGCCGCGGAAAGCGAAACACATACATCCCGTTTACCCGGTATACGGTATTGTCAAACCCTTCGCCGGCCGCAATGGCATGTGCCGGCGCCAGCTGCGGGAACTGCCGTTCGATCAGTTCCACGGCCAACTCCGCCGTCACCACCTGCTCCGGCAGCCATACCGGCATCCAACCACTCCTTTCCACAACTATTGTTTCTCCATTCTATGGCAAACACGTCCTTGACAAACATTCCCCATGCCCCTTGCCAATTCCTCTCATAACAGCGACAAACGTACAAAAAAACGCTGGAATTGCACCTTGCCCTTGGCTGGATCTACGCCAATTACCGGTGCCAAGATCCTCTCCTCCCGATGACAAACCTGCCGCGCTCCCACAATGGTTCCCCTTCCACAGCTTCGCTTGTGATACGAGGTCTAAACGCCTCAACCAGCTCAATCGTGATAGTCGGTGGTAGTAGGCGAACTGTTTTTATTGCGAGGTTTTCCCCTATAGGCCAACACGTTCTTCCGGCTACCGCCATCATAAACCGATTAAAAGAAAAGATCAGCCCTAAATTCTGGCTGACCTCATAATACGAATAAGGCCAACCAAATCTGGTTGACCCCATAAGACGACAGGCCCCACCGTCCATCCCGGCTGGCCCTATAAAGCTGCGTGCCGGCTTGTACGCACGCAGCGGTTGCTTCTCAACGTCCTACCCCTTTGACCCCCACCCCCTCAGCCCCAGCATCACCGAAACGCCGGAGCTTGAGCGGCTCAGCCGCGATGCAGCCCATCCTTCCCTGCGCAACAGCCGCTTCCATCCAACCACCAACGCGGGTCGCTCAAACCGGCCTTGTCCGCTTCCCGCGCGGCGCGGACTCCGGCGCGCAGCACCTGCCACGCAGCCGCGCTCCAACGCGGAACCACGGCTAGCTCTTGACCGCGCGCTCGGCGTTAACACGGCCGTACCGCCAGTAGATGCCCGTCCCCATGATCGGATCGGCGCTGCCGAGAATCGCGCTGCGGATATGCGCATTCGTCCGGCCCTGGGCCGCCAGCAGCGCGGCCAACCCCGATACGAGCGGCGCGGCCATCGACGTTCCGCTCAAATAAGCGTAAGAGCTGCCGAGATAGGTCGAGAAAATCGCTTCTCCCGGCGCAGCCACGTCAACCCACGGCCCGAAGTTGGAAAATGTCGACTTCACATCCTGCGCATTCGTCGACGCGACCGCGATCACCTCGTCGTAATTCGCCGGGTAGCTGGGCGCAGACGAGCTTTCATTGCCCGCAGCCGCAACCAGCACCGCCCCGTGGCTCCAGGCGTAACGCACCGCCTTGTGCAGCGTGGCGGACGACGCCGGCGCGCCCAGGCTCAGGTTGATCACCTGAGCCCCTTGCTGCGCTGCGTAGATGACGCCCTGCGCCACCTGCTCCAGCGTGCCGCTGCCCGAGCCGTCAAGCACGCGCACCGGCACGATCGTCGCCAGCGGCGCCATGCCGCTGACGCCCAGCGCGTTGTTGGTCGCGGCCGCGGCAATGCCGGCTACATGCGTGCCATGGCCGTTGCTGTCGTCCGGCGTCTCGTCCCCCCCGACAAAATCGTGCCCGGACGCCAGCTTGCCCGCCAAATCGCGGTGCTTCAACTGCACGCCGGTGTCGACGACGGCGACCTTGACCGTCGGCGCGCTTTGCGTCACATCCCATGCCGCCGGCGCGCTCACCTGCTGCAACCCGTACTGGTACGGCTCAAAATACGGATCGTTTGGCTTGTACGACGATTGGAACAAGTAGTTCGGTTCGGCGTATTCGATTTCATACAAACGCTGGTAATGCTTGAGCATGCGCCGCATGTTCCGCTTGGAACCGATCAACTGAGTCCCCAGCACATCGTGGCTGCGCAGCACCTCGCAGCGCGCCTGGCCGACAATCTCCTTGCGCCTCCGCCCATCGACCTCATCTCTGAACTTGACCAGCAACTGGTTCGGCACATGGGGCAACCAACGCTTGTCCTCTTCCGCTTCGTGATACCGATAAAGCAGCAGGAACGCAATCACCTTGATGAGCGCCAGCACACCGATGACCAACCCTAACATCGTGAATCCTCCTCCTCATGCTGCAGATTTTGTGGTTCTCTGCATGCTATGAGCCGGAGTGCGGTCCCGCTTGGATGCCTGTCCGCCGCGCTGCCAAAACAGGTGCTCGTCCCGCGCAAAAGCGCTAAATAAACGAAAAAGCCACCCCCGACGCATCGGGAGCAGCTGTTTTCATCCTGTAAAATTACAGTTTTTCAACTTTGTCGGCTTGTGGGCCGCGTTGGCCGTCAACAACTTCGAATCTTACAGCTTGACCTTCGTCGAGGGTTTTGAAACCTTCGCCCATGATCGCGCTGAAGTGAACGAATACGTCGCCGCCGTCTGGAACGGAGATGAAGCCGAAGCCTTTCTCAGCGTTAAACCATTTTACAGTGCCTTCTTTTTTAGCCATTGTGAAGTACCTCCGGGAAATTAAATTAACATGTTCCTTTTTCATGGATAAAAAATTCACATATTGAAAAAAGTACCATCTTACAATGCCGCTCTTTTCAATAGGCGCATTTTTAACCACTTCATCAAGTATCTCCACTCTATCACAGACTTTTACAAAACGCAAATGGGAAAAAGCCGCTCGGCCCGCTTCCCATGCGCATTAGACGGTAATTTTCATCTCTTGCGGGCGGGCGGATCGCGCGGCGGCGCGGTACAATGGGAGCGCTGTCATGCACCAAACGGACGACGGCGGCGCAAAGAACGGTCGGAAGCCGGCGCCAAGCGTCGCATGCGCCCTGCCGGCTCTCCATTTTCCATCTGCCACATCCCAACTGCCGTTTGCCTACAGCGCTTTCTCAAAGCAGCGGAACGGCGCTTTGCGCAGCGGGAACCGCACCGTGCCCGTCGGCTCGTAGCCGGCCCGGCTGTACAAGCCAAGCGCCGTCTCGTTGGCCGAGAACACGTCGAGCCGGATGCTCGTGCAGCCTTCGCTGCGGGCGCGCTCCTCGGCGAAGCGCAGCAGTTTTTTGCCCAGCCCCTTGCCCTGATGCTGCGGATGCACGGCCAACCGGTGAATGCACGCCGGATGCCCGCTGCGGTCGGCCCATTCCAGCTTGCGGTATTCGCCGCTCATCTTGCGATCCACAACAACCGCGGCAATGACCGCGCCGTCCTCGATCACCCCGTACAACGTGCCGGCCTTCAAATCGCCGCCGATCACCAAGCGGTTCGGATACATCCAATCCCACTGCTCGATGCCTTCGGCCCGCAGCCGGCGGGCCACTTCGCTGTAGAGCGCCAGGACGCTTTTTTTCATCTCGGGGGTTATGCGCTGAATGTCCATCGCAGGAACGCTCCTCTCATGCACGGCTCAGTTCATTTGGCTTTTGATTTCCAGCAGGCGGCGGGACGACTTGCGGCGGTATACGATCGTCCACAGCAGCGCCGCGCCGATAAAGCCGTACATAACGAAGTTCGACAAGACCAAAAACTGCGAGGTCGTCAACTGGAACACGAGAATCACGCGCACGACGGCTTCCAGCACCAGCATCAGGCCCCATACGAGCGTCATCAGCCGCATGACCAAGCGGAAATAAGCAATGCTCCAGTTGTCGGCGAAGCCGTCGATCTTCATAAAACGCAGCGCCAGATGGAAGATCAGCGGACGTTTGAACAGCAGCGAGCCGAGGAAAACAAAACCGACGGCACCGGTGATCAGCGATTCGCGGACGAGCAAAATCTTTTCGCTGCCGCCCAGCGACACGAGCACGAGCGTCAGCACGAAGGTGAACAACATCAGTGCGCCGAAGGCGTCCAGCTTGCGGTGTCTGGCGAAGTGGATGACGTTGTCGACCAGCGGCACCAGCGTGGCGACCGACAGCGCGGCAACGCTGCTCATATAGTGGGACAACAGCTCATAAATTCCCCAAGGCGCAAGGCCGTTGATCAAAAGCGTCAAAATCACATAATTACGGGTGGACATGGTTCATTACTCCCCTTCTTGGTCTTCTGATAAAAATTTCGGCCAGCGCCAACGCAGCGCAGCGCTGCGGGTCATCCAGCAGCGAGCCCTTAGCTGAGCGAACGCAATAGCACCTGAAAAATATCCTTAAGCTCCAGCCTGCTGTCGCTGTCCGCAACAATCAGATTTTGCACGCGCAGTCCGTAGACGAACGCCATGAATATCGAAGCCATCTTCTCGGCATCGACCTCCTGCGGAATCGCCCCGGCCTGTTGGCCGACGCGAATCCAGTCTGCCGCCGTACGCTGCGAAAATTCGTAACCGCTCTTGAGAATCGCCGCTATCTTCGGATTATCGTTCTGGCTGAGCAGGTACATGAAAATTTTGCTCGTCACATCCTGCCCGCCCGAGCTGTTGCCCATGCTTCCGGCGATCAATTGAATCGGCATCGTCGGATCGGGCCCCTCTACACCGCGCACCACCTCGTTAAACCGTTCGTTCGTAGCGTTCATCTTCGCCCGCAAAATCATTCCGAACAACTCGTCCTTACCCGTCACATAATGATAAATCGCCCCTTTGGACAAATGCGTTCGCTCCATGATATCCTGCAGCGTCGTGCCGCGGCAGCCCTTCTCCCCGATCAGTTGCTCGGTCGTGTCCAGCAGCAGCTGCAGCGTCGCGCTGGGCGCTGGCAAGTGCTTGTCGGCATCCGTCATATGGCCATCCCTCCCTGCTTTCATTTACAAACCGTCGGTCGGTCGGTTGATATTTTTATCATACAGACCGCCGGTCGGTCTGTCAATGGGTTTCGCCATTTTTTTACGAAAATCCCTTTTCGCTCATGCAAAAAAGGACACCTCGCGGTGCCCCGGCTACTGCGCTGACCCCGCCGCGTCCCGTTATTTGGGGGAGGAGACGAGCAGCATCACGCTTTTATCCTGTTCATAATTCCAGTCCACGAAACAGTCGATGACCCGCTTGCCGAGAATCCGCTCAAAGCTGCTGTTATTGTGGAAGTAGCTTTTCTCCAGATTCCGTTTGACGCCCTTGAGCAGCTCGCCATGTCCGAGCCGGATCAATTCCTTTTCGAGGCGGACGAGCAGGCCGCTGCGCATCACGAGCAAGGTCCGCGAATTCAGCTCGCAGGAGTAGATTTCCTCGGGCGTCTTTTGCGCCTGATAGCTGATGCGGCTGATCTCTTGCTCCAGTTCGACGCGCCCCGCATAAGCCTCGTTCACAGGCTGCGCTTCCGGCACCGGCTCCGGGCACAGTCCGACGAGCATTCCGGTTTTATTGTGGAGCGACCAGTCGCAATAAAATTCGCGGGGCTTGACGCCGGTGACGATTTCGATGTAGCTCGCAATCTCCGGCAACATCATCTGCATGAGCTTTTCACGCATTTGATCGACAATCATTTCATGATCCTGCTCCAGCAAAACTTTCTCGGAGGGAGTAAGAAAATTTCGCAAGTAAATCGTGATAAAGGTATGTCCGATGGACACGAATACCGATTCCGGCCCTTTGCCGAAATGATCGCGAAGCAGCTTGCCGGTATAGCTCGCAATCAGCTGTTGATATTGAAAGACCTGTTGGTTCATCAGATTCGATTCTTCCATGGCTGTCTCCTCTAAAACATAATAAGAGCGCTTATACGAACATCAGTATGTACCATGGTGAATCTTTATATCCCCCTTATGTAGGTTGTATGGGCAGCTTCACGGTGACGACGGTTCCGCCTTCCGGCGGGCTGGCGAATTCGATGGTTCCCTGGTGATCTTGAATAATGCGCTTGCAAATAACCAGACCCAGCCCGTTTCCTCTTTCTTTCGTGGTGACAAACGGCTGCCCGACCCGCTCCAGAAGCTCCGGCGGAATCCCCACGCCGCTGTCGGCCATTTCGATGCAGGCCCAAGCGTCTGAAGCCGCCAGCGAGATTCTGATTCGACCTCCGTCCGGCATAGCCTCGATGGCGTTTTTGATTAAATTGATAAACACTTGTTTCAGCTTGCTTTCCTTGCACAATACGACCAGATGTTCGGTCCCCTTCGCGTAGCGGCCAATGAGCTGAACGTTGTGCAGGTTCGACTGCGCATCCAGCAGCGTAATCGCATTTTGCAAAATCGGCTGCAGCCCGTGCAGTTCGAATAATGTTTCCTTGGGATGGGCAAGCTCCAACAGCTCGCTTACGATCTCGTTAATGCGGTCTACCTCAGATAACATGATCTCCGTATATTGGGGTTCTCTTTGCCTCATCAGCTGCAAAAAACCCCTCAAGCTCGTCAGCGGATTGCGGATTTCATGCGCAATGCCCGCTGCCAGCGTGCCGGCCAGCGTCAGCTTCTCCGACTGCTCCAGCTCCCGCCAGCCGACCACCATTTCGTCCAACTGCGCCTCCGAGCGTCTGAAAACCGACAGCACCCGGAAATATCCGTAGCCAACGCCGCCGGCCGCCAGCACAGCGAACACCAAGCTCCAGAGCCAGACTCGGATACCGCCGCCCAAAACGAACAACGCCGTCTGATTAAGCCCAACTGCCACAGCGGCTGCGATGCACACCTTCCCTAGCGAAGGCAGCTTACTTTTCTTATTATCCATGTACAAATCCACCTGAATCCGTTAATTTCAAGAAACGCCAAAAAGCCTAACTCTCCCAAATGAATAGAAAGTTAGGCCATGAAGTAACTTTTATTGCATAGGAAAGCAATAAATTTACTCATTTACCCGACATATTCGCATTAACCATCAAGCGGTTGGTTCTTTCTTACAAAACCGGCAACGTTTCTATGTCCCGGCTCTGTCCATTTGGACAAAAGGGCTCGCTCCCAGTCGTTTTTGATTATACCACATCCCCGTGTGCAAAAAAAAGTGCATCGCTCACATTTCCACAGCCGGCTTGTCTTCAACAGGGCTCTGTCTTTGACAAAACAGAAGTTCGCCACCTATAATCGTACAAACAGAGCGCTGTCTTTCATCGCTTGTTGAGGAGGTCAATCCATGGAAGCACACCCTACATCCGTCAAAAGCTGGCTGCAAGCGATGGGTTTCAGTCCGGCGAACGGCAAAAACGGCCTTTGGCGCAAAGACTACGCCGCGCACGGCCCGTACCGGATCGCTGTCGAGCTGCTTGTGGACGACCCGACCGGCTGCCGGATCGATTACGGCCCCCGCATCCGGCGCGGCCGCAGTACCGCCGGTCCCGCCGAGCGCAAGGAAAATCTGGTAAGGCTGGAGTGCGTCAACCGGCTGTTGGAGATCGGCTACGCCCCCGGGCACATCGAGCTGGACCCTTACGGGCGGGGCAACGCCGGCCTCGACATTGGCGTGCGCGATGCCGGCGGCTGCGGTTATCTGCTGATCGATTGCCGGGCCTGGGGCAAGCCCTACAACAACGCGCTGCAAACGATGGTCCAGAACGACTACAAGAAAGACCAGCTCTTTCATTATTACCTGCTGGACACGAACGTCCAATACGTCTGCCTGTACACCTCGGCGCCCGACGGCGACGATGGCTTGAAATATAACACGGGCATCGTGGCGATGGCCCCGTTCCGGGGATGCGGCAGTCCAAGCGAGATTTACGAGCGCTGGGATAAAATTTTTCAATCCAAGGGCTTGTTCGAAGATGACGCCGCGCCCTACCGCGTGCGGTTCACGGGGATCAAAAAGGCGGAGCTGAAACCGCTGGAGCAAGCCGATGTCGACGAATCGGACGGCACGCTGTTCAATACGTTTGCGGAAATTTTGCGCCGCCATGTGATTTCGGACAAAAACAATGCATATAACGTGATTTTCAACCTGATTTTATGTAAAATCGTCGATGAAGACACGGTCGCCGGGCCGGATGAGGAAATGGGCTTTCAGTGGAAAGAAGGCGAGACGGCCGAGGAGGTGCTGGAGCGCCTGAGCGCGCTTTACCAGACCGGCGTGACCGCGTATTTGGGCATCGCGTTGACTGATTTCGCCGACAGCCAGCTCGACGCCGAGCTGGAGCGGCTGCCTGCCTCTCCTCCTGACGCCGCGGCAGGCATCAAGGCGCTGTTCCGCCGCTTCAAGCTGTACAAGAGTAACGAATTTGCCTTCAAGGAAATTCTCGATGAGCGAACGTTTCGCGACAATGCGCGCATCGTGAAGGCGGTTGTCAAGCTGCTGGAGCGCTTCCGCTTCAAAGAGCCGTCGAAGCAGCCGTTTCTCGGCGATTTCTTCGAGCGGCTGCTCAATATCGGGGTCAAGCAGGAGGCCGGGCAGTTCTTTACGCCGATTCCGGTGGCGGCCTACAATTGCATGGCGATTCCCTTCGAGGCGGTCATGGCGCGGAAGATCGCGGCGGGCGAGGAGCTGTTCCTGCCCTATACGATCGATTACGCCTGCGGCAGCGGCCATTTTCTGACCGAAGCGCTGAGACGCGTCGGCCGGCTCGTCGCGGCGTGCCGCCCGGAGGAGCTGCGCACGCAAGAGCAGCGGGACCGGCTTGCGGTCTGGCAGACGGCGAATGGCTGGGCGCGGGAGTTCGTGTACGGGATCGAGAAAGATTTTCGGCTCGTCAAAACGTCCAAGGTCGCTTGCTTCCTCCACGGTGACGGCGGGGCGAACGTGCTGTATGCCGACGGGCTGGCGGGCTTCGACTCGCCGACGTTCCACGGCCGGCTGCGCGCGGACGGCCCGGCGGCGGACCATCCGCAATTCGACGTGCTGATCGCCAATCCGCCGTATTCAGTGGAAAACTTCAAATATACGATGAAGGACGGCGAGCGCTGCTTCGAGCTGTTCCCGCACGTTACCGACAAAAGCGACAACATCGAATGCCTGTTCATCGAACGGGCCAAGCAGTTGCTCGTGCCCGGCGGCTTCGCGGCGATCATTCTGCCCAGCTCGCTGCTGCTCAATCAGGGCATTCACCAGAAGGCGCGCGAGCTGCTGCTCAAATATTTCCGCATCGTCGGCATCGTCGAGTTCGGCAACCAGACGTTCGCCGCCACCGGCCAGCGGACGGTGAACCTGCATCTGGAGCGCCGCGCCAACGATGAATGGCAGCGGGCGGCGGCGGCGGCCCACGCCTTTCTGGACGGCCTCGCCACAGGGGACGAACCGCGCGAGCTGATCTGGAACGGCCGCGGTGGCGTCTTCGCCGCTTATTGCGCCGCCGCGCACGCCGACCGGGCGCCGGACGCGTATCGAACCGCGCTGGCCGCCGAAGCATTCCGCGAGCGCGAGGCCGTGCGGCTGATGTATTTTATGCTGGCGCGGGATCAACCCGTGGTCATCGCCCATTCCAGGGAAGGCGACGAAGAGAAGCTGTTTCTCGGCTACGAGCATTCCGACCGCAAGAAATATGAAGGCATCCACCCGTATCCCCACACCGCGGACAAAAAAATTGTCTCCGTGCTGCACGACGAGCTGCGGACCGACCATCCCGACAAAATCAGCACGTACATGTACGCCAACTTTCTCGGCCGCCCGCTGCCGCCGGTTGGAGAAAATCTGGCGAAGCATCTGGACGTCCGTCCGCTGCACGACCTGCTCGACCTCGCCTCCGAGGATTTCAAGGCGCGCGTGTTTATCGACTCGCTCGACAATATTTATGCGCCGGTGACGGCGTATGAACTGGTATCGCTGGCGGATAGCTCGGTCGCCGAAGTGCTCGATCATCTGCGCAAGCCGGTGAAAAAGTCGAACCGCACAAGCGGCGTTTACCCGTATTACGGAGCATCGGGCAAAGCCGGGCTGATCGACGCCTACCTGTTCGATGAGGATCTGGTGCTGATTGGCGAGGACGGGGCCAAATGGAGCGAATACGAACACACGGCTTATGCGATTTCCGGCAAATCGTGGGTGAACAACCACGCCCATGTCATCCGCGTCAACAAAAAACGGCTGCTGGAAGCGTATCTGGTCGCCGTGTTCAACCGGCTGGATTTCAGCTATTTGAAGCGGCGGCCCAACGGCGGCAAGCTGTTGAAAAGCGAGCTGGTCTCGATCAAGTTCCCGCTTCCTCCGCTGGAGCAGCAGCGCGCGATCGTGGCCGAGATGGAGCGCGCCCCGGCAGGCCGGGCGCGGTATGAGGCGCTGGACCGCCGGCTCGGCATCGCCGGGGCAGAAGGAGCCCCGACCGAGCAACGAAAGGAGCGGCGAAGATGATTGCTGCATGGATCGGCAGTCTCGATCGGCGCTGACCGCCGCTGTGCGGCCGGCGCAGCGCGCCGCGAGTTGCGCAGAGTGTGGAAAAGCGCGACAGGCTGCCGCTGCCGCTCGACGGGATCTCCCGCACAGTCTGGCATCTGGCGGCAGTCCCTGCTCGCTTGCTCAACATAGCAAGCCATAAGAAATCCGCCGTCTGCGGATGTGCTACGATATGGAGGTGAAATCCAACACACTGCAGGGAGAGGATATCATTCCATGGCAAAGCTCATTCCGTTTTTGTTTTCCGAGGATGCCCGCGCCCAAGCGGCTTTGTATGCCGAGGCGATTCAAGGCAGCATTCAATCCGTTACGACGTACGATCAAGGGCCGGATACTGATGAAGCGCTCAAGGACAAGGTTATGCACTTGTGCTTAAGCTCGAACGACATTACGATTTTCATGGCCGATGCGCTGGACTCGCTGACACGCGGCAAAAGTTTCAGCTTGAATCTGGAATTTCCCTCCGCAGCGGAGGCCAAGGCGGCGTTCGACCACCTTGCGGTGGACGGCGCCGTGCAGCAGCCGCTTGCGCCCGCCTTCTGGGGCGGTCAGTATGGCGAGCTGGTGGACAAGTTCGGGGTATCGTGGATGATCACTTGCCCGGAATAATAGCAAGGCATAGACGGGCTGCACCGGAGCGAATCCGCTCGCGGAGTGGCCCGTCTTTCTTTCCAGCCGCCATCGTGAAGCGACGTCAGGCTGCGCCGGGTGCGCATTCACCCTATAGTCGCTACAGTCGCGCTTGTCGGCTTTGGCCCAACCCAGCTCCGTCAATTTCGTTGATCCGCTGGCGTTCACTGCATGCAAACTGTCCGATATGATAAAAAAAGCCTGCGCAGCAGCCGCTCTTTCAAGCTGGCCGCCATGCAGGCGATCGTGCAGATTACTGGGAAATGTTCAGCCAGTTCAAGTTAAAGCCGGTGCCGCTGGCGTATACGCGCAGCGTTTTTTGCCCGGCTGTCAGATTGACGGACGTGCTGACGGTTTGCCAATTTTGCCAGCCGCCCGTATTGGGCACCGATGTCGTGGCATATACCGTCGAACCCGAGCGCAGCTGGATTTGGCCCGTCGTCCCCGTGCTGGCTACACGGTATTGCACCGTGTAAGTACCGGAAACCGGCACGTTCACATTGTAGTCCATCCAGTCGCCGGCGTCGATCCAGCCTACGTCCTGGCCGCCGCCCGCGTCGGTCGCATTTTCCATCTGAATGCCGCTCATCGCGCTGTAGCCCTCGGCTTCGATCCGGGCCGGCAGCGTGATCGTGTTGCTGTGATCGTAAACGCGAACGTAGTCGACCATCATCGATTGCGGGAATACCGTGCTGCCGTCCGGGTCGCCGTCGAAATTGCCGCCCACGGCCAGGTTCAGCAGGAAGTGGAATCGCTTGTCAAAAGGAGCCGGGCTTGGGCCGCCGGAGCTGAACCATTCGCTGGCGTTGCGCGTTTGATACAGGTTGCCGTCCACGTACCAGCGGATTTGGCTCGGGTCCCATTCCATGCCGTAGATGTGGTAGCCCGCATCCGGCAAGGTGTAGTCGCCGCCGATGTACGTCCATGGCGTGCCGAAATGAATCGTGCCCATCACCGTCAACGGTGCGGAACCGCGCTGCTCCATGATGTCGATTTCGCCGCTGGTCGGCCAGCTGCCATAAGCCCAATCCGTCGGCAGCATCCAGATCGCTGGCCACATGCCCTTGCCCGCAGGCAGCTTGGCGCGAACCTCGAATTTGCCGTACGTCCAGTCCCCTTTCGTTCTCGACACAAGGCGCGCCGAGGAATACGGCAGGCCGCCGATATTTTCTTTGATCGCCTTGATCACCAAATGACCGGAGCCATCCAAATAGGCGTTGTTCGTGCTGTTGGTGTAATATTCCTTTTCGTTATTGCCCCAACCGCCGCCGCCCAGATCGTAGCCCCATTTGCTCTGGTCGGGCGCGGCGCCGCTGTTGCCGCTGAACTCATCGTTCCACACCAAATGCCAGGTGTCCTGCGAGGAGGCCGGAGGCGTCGAGCTGCCCGCGGTGTATTGGGCGATAATCTTCGTAAATTCCCAAGGCTGCTGCGGCACGCTGCTGCAGCCGTTTTCGGTCGTGCCCGGATCAACGATCGGGCTGCACTCGCGATCGCGGTTGACAACCCAATACGTCAGCCGCTTCAACCCTTTGCTTTTCCCGTAGTTGGCAATCGCCTGGAAGTCGGACACATACACATATTCGCCGACATCGGTGCGGCCGTTCATCAGCGACAAACCCGACATGTCGTAAATTTGCGCATCGGTTAAGCCGGGATACAGCGTCTTGAGCTGCTGGTGGAACGCCTCGGCGATATTGATCGTCGTCTGGCCCATGCCGGACGCCCCGCCGCCGAAGTCAAACGGCATGATCGTCCACGACGTTGGCTTGAAGCCGATATTGATTGCCGTCTGCACGACTGTCTTGCCGGAGTTCTCCAGACCGGACCAACCTGCAGGCAGCGTAACCGATACGTTCAGCGGTTTGCTGGCGTTGGCGGCGTTTTGCTGCAAAATCTTGGCCGCCTGCAGCTCGCGGGTGAGCGCAGCGCTATTGGTGATTTCCTCCGTCTCAATATCAAAATCCACAGCCTTCAAGTTGTACTTGTCGATCACCTGCTGGTACGCATTGGCCGTCGATTGCGCGTCGCCGCACACCTGACCAAGCTTCGTGCCCGCTGCGCCGCCAAAGGAAACGACGACATCCCCGCCCTTGGAGCGGATCAGATTAATCGCCGCGAGATTCGTCGTATCGCTGTTGATCGGGCTCCAGCCGTTCCAGGCCGCCGAGCACGCATTGCCGTTGGCCAAAATAAACGCGATCGTAAACGCCTTGGCGTCCGTCGCATCCATCACCGTGCCCAGATTGACGTTGCTGTCCGGCATGACATAAGGGGCCGCATTCAGCGGGTCCAGCGCGCCGGGCGGCGTTGCCGTTGGCGTTGGCGTCGGTGTGGACGCTGTAGCAAAATTCAGCCAGTTGATGTTAAAACCCGTCCCGGACACGTACAAGCGCAACGTCTGATTGCCCGCAGGCAAGCTGACCGCAGCATTGACCGTCGTCCAGCTCTGCCAGCCGCCCGTATTCGGCACGTTAACGGTGGCCAGCACGTTGCCCGCGTTGTTGCGAAGCTGGAACTGGCTTGTCGCCGTCGTGCTCGCTACCCGGAACGCGACCGGGTACGTGCCGGCGCTCGATACGTATACGTTGTAATCCAGCCAATCGCCGGTGTCGGTCCAGCCCACATTAAGGCCCCCACCCGTATCGGTTGTCGCTTCCGTCTGGATGCCGCTCATCGCCGCATAGCTTTCGGCTTCAATTTTGCCGGGAATCATCGCGCCGCTTGGGGTCGGCGTCGGGGTTGCCGTTGGGGTCGCCGTTGGCGTCGGCGTCGGCGACAGCGGCGGTGTAGGGGTTGCATCAGTAAACGTCAACTGCAGGCTGTCAAGGTTAACGTTGCCCGAGTCCGTCGTATCGTATTGATACTTGATCGTGTTGCTTCCCGCCGTGAGCGACACCGTATCCGTCACCGTCGACCACGTATCCCAGTTGGCGAGGTTGGCCAGCGTCGTCTGTTTCGCCTTCACGCCGTTGACGTAAAGGCTCAGCGTCTTCGCGCTGCCCATCGAGTTGGCGTAGCGCAAAGCGAGGCCGTAAGGGCCGGCCACAGCCGCATTCACCGTAAACGTCGTGGCCGCTCCCTGCGTCCAATAGCCGTCCACAAATCCGCTTCCCGTATAACCTGCGTGATCCGTGTTCACCTTTGCCCCACCGGACAAGGCGGCGGATTCAGCCTGATACGTTCCGCCGGATGGCGTGGACGTTGGCGTCGGGGTCGGCGTTGGCGTTGATGTTGGCGTTGGGGTCAGCGTTGGGGTAGGTGTTGATGTAGGCGTAGGCGTTGGGGTGGAAGTCGAAGTATTATACACCTCCAGCTCCGAAATTTGCCCGGCCGGCCAGCCCGTATTGGCCGTGATGTTGATTTTCACATAACGCACGCTGGCGCTTGCGAAATTGATCGTCACTGTATTGCCGCTGCCGTCGAACGTGTACGTTTGCGAAGCGGCGAGCGTCGTGTAACTGGAATCGTTCGTGCTGCCCTGCACCGACAGTGTCTGATTGCGCGAACCCCAGCCGGCAGGCAGCTTGAGCACGACCTGATTGACGGTATTCGTGCCGCCCAGATCCACGCGAACCCATTGCGGGAACGCATTGTTCACGCTCTCCCAATACGTGCCCTGATTGCCATCGGTCACATTGCCGGAGCCATAGACGTCGGCATGCCCGCTCTCCGTCGTCGCCTTGCCTGCGGCCAGATTGGTCGCCGCGCTGGCGGCAAGCGGAATCAGTGTTAGTTGCGCCATCAACAACAATAAGGCCATAAGGCTAAAAACCAACGGTTTTCTTGTGTACAATCTGCTTTTGCGCATCATTCATGAACCTCCCTGAGTTTTGAATTGGCAGCTTGAGCCACCCCTGCGGCGGATCGGTTCCGCCTGCCCCTCCTCCTTTCCCCTTTGCTCCGCTTGCGCCGGGCAAGCCCGCTTTCGTCACCTCCCGCTGTACAAACCACAATCACATAAATGTAATCGTTTTCAATTTATTGTAGACGTCCGCTCCCCTGAACTCGATGAACTGTATTATGATTTTCGTACGCAATATTACGTTCATCGTCCTTTCCTCTGCGCCCTTGGCGCGCCGCCGCTGTGTAAAATCCCGTTTTTCCTCCACAAATGCAAAATAATGCCCATCTCCGCATCGCCTGTTCGTACCCAATCGTCCTGCTTTACACCGCGCCCGGCCCCCGCCGCACATGGCAAAAAAGCCTGCTGATCGCAATCAACAGACTTGGGTCGTCGCTATGAGACTGCCCGCCGCACAAAAACGGACAACCGCCGTTCGGCAGCCAGTGCATCGCGAGCCGCACGTGGTGCTCCCTCCGCTCCGGTCAACCCTTTACCGAACCGGCCGTGATGCCTTCGACGATCCGGTTGCTCAGGGCGAAAAATGCCGCCAAAATCGGCAAAATGCTGATCATCAGCGTAGCGCCAATCGCGCCCCAATCGGTCGTGTATTGGCCGATAAAATTCTGAATGCCCACGGTCAGCGTCTTGCGCTCGTCGGAGCTGATGAACGTATTGATAAACACGAACTCGTTCCAGTTATAAATCATATTGATAATGACCACCGTCGCCAGCACCGAAGCCGTCATCGGCAAAATAATTTGCCCAAACAGCCGGTTCACCGAACAACCGTCCATAATTGCCGCTTCTTCCACCTCGCGGGGCAGCGTATAATAGAAGCCGAGCAAAATCATAATCGTCAGCGGCAGGTTAAACGCCGTATAGGTCAGGATGATCGACAGCGGGTGATCTGTCAGATGCGCCTTGAGGAACATTTGGAACAACGGAATGAGCGTCGAATGCACGGGGATCATCAAGCCGACCATGAACAGGCCGAGCACGGGCTTTTTCCACCCCCAGACCAGCCGCGTCAGCGCAAACGTCACCAGACTGGCCAGCACAACGGTCAACGCGACCGCCGTCAGCGTCATCCAGACGCTGTTCCAGAAATACAAGCTGATGTTGCCTTCCGTCCACACCTTGGCGTAATTCTCCCAGCGCGGATGGGCCGGCAGGGCAAACGGCGAAAGATTGAACACTTCCTGATTGTTTTTGAGCGAAAACAGCAGCAGCCAAACCAGCGGAAAGATTTGCACCACGGCGACGGCGATCAGCACGGCGTAAAGCGCGATGCGGCCGAGGCGCTGCGGCAAGGTACGCTCGGACGGCCAGGCCGTAAGCGATGCGGCGGCTGTCGATGCGCCTGCGGATTCTGTCATGCCGGTTCCTCCTTTTTTCTCATGAATATTGCACTTCTTCGCCGGAAGCGGTCAGCCTGCGGATCAGCCACGTCACGACCAGACAGGTCAGCAGCAAGAAAAATCCGATCGCGCTGCCATAGCCAAAATCAAAGCTGCGGAACGCCTGATGGTACATGTACGAAGCCATCACCTCGCTGGCGCCGTTCGGTCCCCCGTCCGTCATCACATAGATGAGGTCAAAATATTTCAGCGATCCGACGATCGCCAGCACAATCGTTACCTTGATGACGCCGGCAATCAGCGGCAGCTTGACGCGCAGCGCCACCTGCCACGGGGTCGCCCCGTCGATGCGCGCCGCCTCGATCAGCGAGGACGGAATGTTCGTCAGCGCCGCGTAGTAGATCAGGATGTAGAAGCCGGCATATTGCCAGATGATTGGCACGAACAGCGCAAGCAGCACAATCGATGTCTCCGACAGCCAGCCGATCGGCTCCTTCATCCCCAGCGATTGCAGCACGAGGTTCAGCATCCCGTTGGAGGGATGGTACATTTTCAGCCACAATTGGGCAATGGCCACGGAAGACAGCAGCATTGGCACGAGGTAAATTTTGCGCAGCAGGTTCGCGCCCTTGATGCGTCCGGCCAACACCATCGCCACCGCCAAATAGCCGATCAGGCTGAGCGTCGAGAAGGCCGCGAGCAGGAAGGAATGACCCGCGCTTTTCCAGAACAGCGCATCCTTGACCAGCCGGCTATAGTTGTCCAAACCAACGAAGGTCATGGCGCCGATGCCGTCCCATTTCATCAGGCCGTAGTAGCCGGTCAGCACGATCGGCACGTAGATCAGCACCAGCACGAGCAGCAGCGCGGGCAAGACGTAAAGCGCGATGATTCTTTTATCGGACATGACTTTATCCACAAGCGTACAGCTCCTTTCCCCATGCGGACAATGCAAAGGGACATACCGCGGTGTGCCGGGATATGCCCCATCTGCGTTCTGATTGATTATTTGCCGGATTCCTGCTGCAACGCTTCTTCATGCTTTTTCGCGAAATCCGCCGGTTTCACTTCGCCGCCGAACAGCGCCTGAATCATATTCAGATGCACCTGCGCTACGGCCGGGCTCATCTGCACGTCGGCAAACAGCGTAATGTTGCTCGCTTTGCCCAATTCATTCAGCACGTCAATGTACATTTGCGGCAGGTTGACCTTGGACGTATCGACCTTGGTCGCCGGAATCACGCCGGCTTGCGTCACCGACTCTTCGCCCCATCTTTTCACAAAATATTTCACAAATTTCTTCGCTTCGTCCTTCACCTTGGAGTTTTCGGCCACGAACAAACCTACGCCCGGTCCGCCGACCCAACTGTCGACATTGCCTTTGCCGCCGTCGATCGTCGGGAATTTGAAAAAGCCGATGCTGTCGCGAAATTCCTTCGGAACGGATTCGTTCGTCGTGTAGTTCGGCAGCTCCCATGTGCCCATCATGTACATCGCGGCTTTGCCGTTCATAAATTCAGACTTGCCTTCGTCGTTGGACAAGCCATTGAAGCCTTTGTTGAACGCGTTCATGTTTACGAGGTTTTGCACCTCTTCGGCCGCTTTTACGAGGCTTGGGTCCTCGAAGCTGCCGCTGCGATCAATCGCTTTCTTAAGCGTTTCCGGTCCGCCCAGACGGTCGGCCAGGTACATGTACCACAGCGAGCCGGTCCAGCGGTCTTTGTTGCCAAGCGCAGCCGGGGCTACGCCGTTATCGGCCAGCGTTTTGACGATTTGCTTGAGTTCGTCGTACGTTTTGGGCGGCTGCAGGTTGTATTTGGCGAAAATCGCTTTGTTGTAATAAACTGGCGTGATGTTCAGCTCCAGAGGCAGCGCGTACGTCTTGCCGCCGATGGCGTAAGCTTCCGTCGTGCCGGAGACGAACGAATCCTTGAAACCATCGCCCAGCACATCGTCCAGCGGCGCGAACAGATTGCCTTTGACATACGGCTCGAGGAAGCCGGCCGCCCACGTCATGCCCACATCCGGCAGCTCGTTGGAAGCGGAGATGACTTTCAGCTTGTTTTTATATTGCTCGTTATCGAGGATTTCCTGTTTGATCGTGACGTTCGGGTTAGCTTTCTGGTACTCGTCGATGATTTGGTTGACGATCATGTTATGCTGCTTCGAGCTGCCCGCAGGCCACAGGTGCATCAGTTTGATCGTCATTTTCTCGCCGGAGCTTGCTGGCTGGTCGGTGCTTGCCGCCGCCGACGGCTGCGTGCTGGCCTCAGCCCCGTTGTCGGACCCGCTTGCATTCTGCGTCGACCCGCAGCCAGTCAGCGCCAGCATGGTCAACAGCAGCGCCACCAGAACCAGCGGCCATGTTTTTTTCACCACTTCAATTCCCCCTGTTCATCTGTTCAAGATAACGTTTACATCATTTATGATAGCGCTTTATCGGGGGCTGAATAAGGTAACAGCGTTTAGGGAAAAGTCTACTTTTTTTAGATCGTGCCGTCGGGGGACATCAGCTTGCGGAACTGGCTCGGGGTCATGCCTTCGTATTCTTTGAACAGCGTGGTAAAATATTTCACCGTCTGGTAGCCGGCCTCCTCGGCGATTGCCGACACCGGCATATCAGTGTTCAGCAGCAGCTGCTTGGCGCGCTGCACGCGGCTTCGCGTCACGTATTCGCTGAAGGTCAGGTTCGTTTTCTCCTTGAACAGCGAGCTGAAATAACTTGGGTTCAAATGCACCTGCTCGGCCACGTCGCGCAGCCCGATCGGCTCGCGCAGATGGAGCTCGATGTAGCGCATCGCTTCCTTGATCGGCGGCGGGACCAGCGGGTCCTCGTGCCGCATGTCGGCCAGCCGGTTGTCCACGACCCGGTCGAGCCGGTCGACGCGCCGCCGCTCCTCGTCAATCGCCAACGCCTGCTCCACCGCCTCGATCAGCTTGGCCTTGGCGACCGGCTTGAGCAAATAATTGACGACGCCGAGGCGGATCGCCTCCTGCGCGTAATCAAACTCCGAGTAGCCGGACAGCACAATCACCGCCGCTACGCCGCCCTGCTCCTTGGCCGCCTTGATCATCTGCAGGCCGGTCATCTCCGGCATGCGAATGTCGGAAATCAGCACGTTCACGGGCTTATGCGCCAGAAACGCAAGCGCTTCGTCGCCATCGGCGGCGACCGCAACCTCGTATTTGCCGCCGGCCCAGGCATCGAGCATTTTTTTCAGCCCATGCCGGGTGCGCGGCTCGTCGTCCACAATCAAGATCGTTCCTGCCAGCCTCATCGCTTTTTACCCTCCCCCCGGAATGTCAAAAGATACGCAGGTGCCCTGACCCCGCTCGCTTTGCAGCGTCAGCCCGCCGCTGGCCTCGGGATACGCCAGCCGCAGCCGCTGGCTGACGTTGGCGATCGCCAGCCCCGTTCCCGTGCCAACCGGCACGCCGCCGCCCTCCAGCGAACGGATCACGCGCTGCACCGTCACTTCGTCCATGCCAACGCCGTCGTCGCAAACGGCAATCGTCCAGCCTGCGGCGTCCGCGGAAGGGCCGACCGTAATCGTGACGGAGCCTGGCCCTTTCTTGTTGCCGAGGCCGTGCAGCAGCGCGTTCTCCACCAGCGGCTGGATCAGCAGCTTCGGAATGCGCGCCTGCTCCGCACCGGGGCTCGTCTGGATGTCCCAGACCAGCCGGTCGCCGAACCGCAGCTTCATCAGCTGCAGGTAACGCTCGACATGCTCCAGCTCGGCGCTGACGGCCACCCATTCGTCCTTGCTGGACCCCCCGATCGTGTAGCGGAACAATTCCGACATCGCTACAACCAGCTCGGCCAGCTCCTCCTCGTCCTTGTCCTGCAACGACCAATAGAGCGCCTCCAGCGTGTTGTACAAAAAATGCGGATTGATCTGCGCCTGCAGCGCCTTAAGCTCGGCGCGGCTGCGCACCAGTTCCTTTTCGTAAATGACCTCGATCAAATGATTGATATTGTCGACCATCTCGTTGTACGTGCGCGTCAGCTCGTTGATTTCCGCCGTCGATTGGATCGCCGGACTTGGTTTGAGCTCGCCGAGCCGGGCGCTGCGCATGGTTTTGATCAGCCGGAGTATCGGCCTTGTCATCATCGTAGACAGCAGCAGCGAGGAAATCAGCACAATCAGGAAGCCGACGCCGCCGGAAGCGACGATCGCCGTGCGCAGCACGCTGATGCCTTCGGTCAGGGCGCTGACCGGGGAGAGGATGACCAGCGTCCAGCCGGTCGCTTCCGCGGTCATTTTGACCGCAATGTAATCCTGGCCGTTAATCGCAACCTGCTGCTGGCGGTCGTTCAGAATCGCGTCGACGTCGCCCGCGTAGTTCGAAGCGATCGGGTTGCCGCTCTTGTCGACGAGCATCATGTATTCCGGCTGGCCGGCGGCGCTGCCCGGCACCTCCAGATTGAAGTAACTGCGGTTGATGCGGATCAGCAAATACCCGCCGCCCGAGAACCAGCGATCCATCAGCCGCACTTGGCGCACCGCCAGCAAATACGCCGGATCGCGCGTATCTTCGCCGATCCAGACCATGCGTCCCTGCGCCCGGTCGGCCTGCTCCAGCCAGAGCGGACCAATGCGGCCAAGCAGCGTAATCGCGTCGTTCGGGAACAGCCGCAAGTAATCGTTGGTATACAAATCAAAGGAGCTGATGCCGTCGGAATAAACCTGAAAAGCGCTGACGTTCTGCATAAGCGCCTGACGTTCGTTAAATGTCGCGGGATGACCTTCGGCCACCTGCAGCAGCAATTGCTGCACCTCGCTGTTCGTCGCCACCTGGTTGGACAACGTATCGATTTGCCGGTAAAGCGTTTCCAAACGACCGGTCGCTTCGACCGCCGTTTGCCGGATTTGCTTTTCCGCGTTGTTCGTGATGAGCCTGGATACGAGATGAAACGTCATCAGCCCGACCAAGGTCAGCACAATCGCCATCACGACGACGAACACAACGAGAATCTGATTGCGCAGCGTATTCCATCTGCTCCATGGGGTTCGCAACTCGTCCATCTCCTCTTGAATTGTCCGTATGTTGTGCACCGCGGGGCGGTGTTGGGCAGCGGGCGGAAGCCTCGCGTTGCTCGCGGCGGCGGAGGCCGCTGTGCGCCGGGGCGGCGTCAGGCTACCGGGCGGAAGCCTCGCGTTGCTCGCGGCGGCGGAGGCCGTTGCCGTTGTGCGCCGAGGCGGCGTCAAGCTACCGGGCGAAAACCCCGCGTTGCTCGCGGCGGTAGCGGCCATTGCTGCCGTGTGCCAGGGCGGCGTCAGGGCTACCGGGCCGGGCGGAAGCCTCCCGTCGTGCGCTGCTGATGGGCCGCCGGGCATGAACCTGCGGCTTATCTCCAGGCGGTCCCGTTGACTTTTGATTATTATAGCACGCGCGTTCAAAAGTAAAAGAGCGGAGAAGGTGAATATTTTCCGCTGGGGCTTGAAAATGAATCATGTGTCATTAATAATAGTGACATGTGGTTCATTTTATATACATATTTCGAAAGGCTGGTGAGGCTCGATGTCGCCCAAGGTAACGGAAGAGCACAAGGAGCAGCGGAGAAGGCAAATTCTCGCGGCGGCCGAGCGGGTCTTCATTCGAACCGGCTACGAGCCGGCGACGTTGAAGGATATCGTGGAGGAAGCGGCGATGAGCCGCGGTTGGATTTACTTGTATTTTCAGTCGAAGGAGGATATTTTCGAAGCGCTGGTTGAGCAGTTCGACCACGAAGCAAATCGGGCGCTGGAGGCGCTGCTTGCGCAGCCGCTGTCCGTATGGGAAATGCTCGAAGCGATGCTCGCCGGCCAGAAGGCCGATCTCGCGGGCGCCGACACCGGTCTCGTGCCGGTGTTTCACGAGTATTTCCTCACCGGCTGGCGCGACGCGGAACGGCGACCGCGGCTGGTGCAGCGTTACGCGCAAGGCGTGGCTCGCTTCGTGCGGCTGCTGCAGGCCGGAGCCGACCGCGGCGAGTTCGCGCCGGCCCTGCCGCTTGAGCTGATCGCGCAAATCGCCGCCTCGCATATCGAAGGCATTATGACGCACGCGCTGGCGCTTGGGGCCGAGCAAGCGGCCGCAGCGGCGCAAATTGACGCGTTAACCGCCTATTTGCGGTCCTTGTTGAATGTGCAGGCGGCTAAAAATGCCGAATAAGTGGGGAAAAAGAGGGAGGAAGCTGCAATTTTGCGGCCAAGCAGACAACTTCGAGGGAGGAACTACTGCATTGCAGCGAGTTGCCAGCAAGCGAAGCGGCGTAAACCCGTGCAGACGGAGAGAACCTAGGGAAACCTTTTGAGGAGAGAAACCTCGCGGTTAACCCACTTTCGGTTTAGTCAGACCCTCTGCAGGCTGCGCCTCCCAGCCGCCGAAATACAAACAAGCCGCCCCTGCCGGGTTGGCCTGTTTTTTGCGCCTCGTTAAGCTTAAGCTGCCTTCGCTTTACTCCGCCACCATGCGGTTGGTCAGTGCGCCCAACTTGTCGATCTCCACCGTCACAACGTCGCCCGCCTGCAAGTATACCTGACGCTCCTCGGGATAGCCAAGCATCACGCCTTCCGGCGTGCCGGTCAAAATCACATCGCCCGGCTCCAACATCATATAGTGGGAAATATAACTGACGATCTCATCGCAATAAAAAATCATATCCGCCGTATGCGACTGCTGCCGCACCTCGCCGTTAACCGTGCAGCGGATGCCCAGCGCATTCGGGTCGCCCGCCTCGTCGGCAGTCACCAAATACGGGCCGAGCGGTGCAAAACCATCAAGCGACTTGCCCAGCAGCCATTGCGGAGTCCGCACTTGCAGCTCGCGCGCCGACAGATCGTTTGCGCAGCAATACCCGAATACGTAATCGAGCGCCTCTTCCTTCGTGACGTATTTGGCTGTGCGGCCGATCACGATAGCCAGTTCCGCTTCGTAATCCACCTTCTGCGTGACATGCGGCAGCACGACCTCGCTGCCATGTCCGGTCAGCGCATTGTTGAACTTGTTGAACAAAATCGGATAGGCCGGGATCGGCGCGTTCGTTTCCTCCGCATGTTTGCGGTAATTCAGACCGACACAGATGATTTTGCCGGGGTGCGCCACACAGGGGGCAAAATCCAGCGCTGCCTCGTCGAGCAGATACGGGCTATCGCAGTCTGCGGGCAGCGCCGCCAGATAACGTTCGAGCGCCTGCACCGCTGCACTGCCGCCGGCGATAACTTCGTCGACGCTTGCAGCGACCCGTTCGCGCGGGGGAATGACAGCGGCCGCTTGGGCCACATCGACAATGCCACGCTCCGTTTTGACGCCGAGCCGGGAAAGGTTGTTGCTTTTAAAATGTACAAGCTTCATCGTATGTGACTCCTTTTCATATAGCCGGATTCGCTACTGGCAGGCGGCGCCAGCGGGCGACGGGTGGCCGGTGCGGCCGCGTGAAGCTTTCAAGCCCGCGAGCTGCGCCGGCGGACGACGATGACTGCTCCGCGGCAGTCAGGCCTGCGGCTTTCGCCGCCGCGGGCGGTCTACGGCGCTTCGTTTGGCGGCGCGTCGCCGCCATTGCCCAGCTGAGCAGCGAAGCCGTCCAGCAGCACGTTGAGGCCAAAGCGAAATTCGGCCTCCCAGTCCGTTGCCGTCGTGTAAGCGGCCAAGCGCACCATCGTCGGGAACCGCTCGGCGGGCAGCTGCCGGTGCAGCTGCTCCTGGCGCTCGTCCAATCGCGCGCCGGCCGCCTCCGCTGCCGCGGCTTGCTCCGTCAACCGGCCCTCCTCGGCGACAAAGCTGAGCACATAGCTTTTGACCATCGAGGCCAGCCACGGAATCCGCGGATCGGGAAAACCGGCATCGGCCAAAATCCGAAACAGCCGCTCGATTTGCTCCAGCCGGTGCAAGCCGCGAGCCAACGTCGCGTTGAAAATATCGGCCGCGTCCCGGCAGCCGCGCAGCGCGTCGCGGAACGCTGCGCTCCACTGCCGGAGCTGCTCACCCCACGGCAGCACCGCATCGACCGGCCGCATCGCTTGGCAGAGATGATCGGCCAGCAGTTGCAACAGCTCCTCCTTGTCCTTGACGTGGTAATATAAGGACGCTGTTTTGACCTGCAGGGCATCGGCGATTTTGCGCATGCTCAGCTCCTTGCTGCCAGACTCGCCGAGCAGCCGCAGCGCTGTCTGCACGATGCGGCTGCGGTCCAGCGGCATATACGCCGGCGGGCCGGCGGGGGGATCGCTCCATAAAGATGGTGGGGACATTCGTTTCTTCGCCATGTAGCCGTTCGCTCCTTCGTTCCTTTACCTTGACAATTATACCACAGCGCCTTATTCTAATACCATTAGATTAATCTAACATCATTAGAATAGAACGCTGCGTTTGCAACTTCCAGCGCGCAATGTCTGGAGCGTGGCGGCTGTCAGACCTTTGAAGTGAAAAAAACTTTGATATAAGGAGTATTCCACCTATGAAAACCTGGCAAGAAACGATCGACGCTGCAACCCCCCTCACCATCCATACGCTTGTTAAATGGATGAACGGCTACCTCGCCGAGCAAGGCGAAACGATCCGGCAGCAGCATGAGGAGGAACTGGCCCGCATGTTCGCCGAATACGGCGATCGCGCTTACGGCGCGTTGATTCACAAATGGATGGCCCCGCTTGGCGCGCAGCTGCACGCCACCGGCTTCGGCATCAAAGCCGGCTTCCAGCTGTCCGATTCGATCGAACGCTGGGGCCCGCCCGAGGAGCGCGAGCGCAACGCATGGTATGTCGTGCACACGCCGGACGGCGCAACGCTTGGCACGGCGGTGCTGCAGTTCTTCCATTCGCACACGCACTTCCACCTGCCGCGGCCGCCGCGCTTCCTCGCGCTGGAGGAAACCACGCGCGACAACATCGTGCAGGCGGTCACGTCGGCCGCGTTCCGCCTGCAAGGCGCGGGCGGCGGCTACGCCGACACCGCCCCGGCCAGCGCGGCAGCGCCGCGCTGGGAATACGGTGCCGACGCCGGGCTGGGCGACAGCATGCGCCCCCAGCCGGGCCAAACCGGCACCGGCTACCTCGATCACGCGCTCGACGCCTGGGGCCGCCACGGCTGGGAGCTGGTCTCCGTCGTGCCCTACGGCGAGCGCGTGATCGGCTTCTTCAAACGTCCGACTGCGGACGGACGTTGACCGCCGGCGGCGGCTGGCTGCCGCAGCCGGCCTGCCGCTCGCGGTGGATGACGCCCCAATCGTACATGACGTCGAACACCGGTTCGAGCGTCTTGCCGTACGGCGTCATCTCGTATTCGACGCGCGGCGGCGTCTCCGGGTACACCTTGCGGGCCACCAGCCCGTCCTCTTCCAGCTCGCGCAGCTGCTGGGTGAGCATTTTTTGCGAAATGCCCGGAATGCGCCGACGCAGTTCGTTGTACCGCCGCCCGCCGTCATGCACATGCCACAAAATCAGCATCTTCCACTTGCCTCCGATCGCCTGCATCGTCGTCCATACGTGAATGTAGCAGTCGATATCGGCTTCGTTAAAGCCTTCATGCACCTGAAAACGCTCCAACTCCATCCTGCCAGCCTCCTTGCTCAAAATACGATAAATCCCCTGCATTCCGTTCCGCATCCGTTCGGCCGCAGCCTTACGTCCGGGCCGAGCCGCCCCGCCTGTCCGTTCAGGTCCGGGACGAGAGAACCGCTTCCCGTCCTCCCCGTCTACCGGCACACATCGCCATTCCCTTAACTCGTATACTATCACAAATCACCCGCTGCGCCGCATTTCTTACCCGAAAGTAACTATGAGAGGCCAAAGTGCCTTCTTGCGCCCCGTCACCCGCGGGAGTACAGTAAAGACACGAAACCGGAAGGGGATGGAAATAATGAGCAACAAATTTGCAGGAAAAACCATCATCGTCACGGGCGCTTCCCGCGGCATCGGCAGCGCGATCGCCCAAGCGTTCGCCGCCGAAGGCGGGCGCGTCGTCGTCAACTACGCCGGCAGCCGCGGGCAGGCCGAAGCGGTCGTGGCCGACATCCGCAGCGCAGGCGGAGAAGCAATTGCCGTGCAGGCCGATCTGCGCAGCACCGCCGATATCGCCAGATTGGTCGGCGAGACGCTGGAGGCGTTCGGCGCGATCGATGTGCTCATCAACAACGCCGGGGCGATCTTCACCAAGCCGATCGGCGAGATCAGCGAGCAGGAGTTTGACGATTTGTTTGCGGTGAACGTCAGGGGAACTTTTTTCGCGATCAAAGAAACGCTGCCGCACATGCGCGACAATGGCCGCATCATCAATTTCTCGACCTCCGTCACCGGCTCGATGTTCCCGGGCTACAGCGCCTACGCCGGCACCAAAGGCGCCGTCGAGCAATTCACCCGCCAACTGGCCAAGGAAATCGGGCCGCGGGGCATCACGATCAACGCCATAGCGCCCGGACCGGTGGACACCGAGCTGTTCCGCGCCGGCAAAACCGAGCAGCAGATCGAAGGCATCGTCAAGCTGAACGCATTCGGGCGCTTGGGCCAGCCAGACGATATCGTCGGCATGGCGTTGTTCCTCGCCAGCGAGGAAGCGCGCTGGATTAGCGGGCAAACGGTGCGCGTCAACGGCGGGTACGTGTAAAAAAGCAAGCCAAAAGCCGCACGCTGGGCCAAGAGTCCAACACGCGGCTTTTGCCGTTTTGCCTGCCTGCAAAGCTCGCCGCACAGCGGCTGATGGCCCAGCCCCGAGGATCACGGCGAGGCCGGAGCATATTTTACACGCTGCACTCGACGCTCAACCTGCGCGGCCCACCACATGGCGGCGATCAGACCCTCGCCCGTTGGCGGCCCCGGGACCGCTGGAACTTTTTCAAATCACCGTCACATTGCTCAAATCGGCCTTGTAGCTGCGCAGCAGCGCATACGTCGCCTTATCCATCGTCGCCCCGTCGAAAATCGCCTTTTTCACATCCGTCTTAAACGACACGTGCAGGAAATGCGCGCCGCGGAACGACGTCTTCCGCAAACCACTGTAATCGAACACCGCCCCGACGAACCGCTGCCCGTCGAAACACACGCCCCCCAGCTCCGAGAAACGAAACACCGTGCCATCGAACAAGCAGTCCTTGAAGGTCGCACCCTTGAGATCCGACTTCACAAACTGCGCCCGGGTCAAATTCGCGCAATGAAACAGCGTCCGCTCCATATTGCTGCACTTGAACGAGCTGTTCGTCAAATCGGAAAAACTGAAATCCGAGCCCTGCAGGTTGCTGTAATTAAACTTGCCGTCGTGGACGGCGATCTCCTTGAAATCGGAATTTTGCAGATTGCTTTTGGAAAAATCCATCCCGACGATCTGCTGCAGCTGCCGCGTCTGCGCCGTAATGTTCTCCACCATCTCGGAAATGTCGCCGATCGAATCAATCGTCATATGAAACGCCTCCTCTTCGCTATGGCCGTTCGTCTGCAAATCCGTCAGCCGCTCCCGCAGGTCGTGCAGCAGCTCCTCCTTCAGCTCCCGCATCTGGCTCAGCTCCTCGTAAGGAGCGAATACTTCATTTAAATACGTTTCCAGCTTCCCGCTCATGCGTCCCCCGCCCTTCTAAATTAATGCATCCAAAATCCGCTTGGCATGCTCCCAATTCATCTTGTTCTCGGCATGGACCTGCTTGCCCTTCGCCGTTATGCTGTAGTATTTCCTGCGTCCGCCCTGCGTCTCGTCGCCCCAATAAGAGGTGATGTTCCCCTCCTGCTCCAGGCGCTTGAGGCTGGAGTACATCGTCGCTTCCTTAAGCTCGTAGTGGCCTTGCGAGTCGGCGTGCACTCTTTTGCAAATGTCGTAGCCGTATTTGTCGCCTGTCAGCAGCAGCTTCAAAATAATCGTGTCCGTATGGCCGCGCAGCAGATCGGATGAAATGCGCAAATGCTCCAAAAGCTCACCTCCTGATGTAAATCATATCTCGAAGTACTATGACAGTCAAGGTAATACAACGGGAATAGTTCGGAAAAAGGGCGTTTTTCGGCAAAATCGGGCGTGAGGCGGAGATGGGGGTCGGACTGGAGATGGGGGTTGAGGAAACGAAAAAGAGGATTTTGTAAAATTTTGTTTACAAATTTACCCATTTTATGGGATAATGGAATAATATTATCGATTTCAACACAGAAGTGAGGGTGGTAAGATGAGTAGATTGGAATGGAGTAAACTTTTAAACGGCAATCGAGTGCGTCCCTCTAGAACGTTATTTAAAAAACACCGTAACGAATTCGATAAAGATTATGAACGAATCATATATTCATCTTCACTAAGAAGATTGCAGGATAAAGCTCAGGTTTTTCCCCTGCAAGAAAATGATTTTACGCGAACCAGACTCACCCATTCCTTAGAAGTTGCTTCTTTGGGAAGTTCAATCGCATGGGAAATCGGCGTGTGGCTGCTCGAAGAGAAAAAGGAATTTACGGATTTTTGGCAAGTTAAAGAGCTGGCGTCTTTAGTTGAGGTCACTTGTCTGGTGCATGACTTGGGGAATCCTCCTTTCGGACATTACGGGGAGGATGTGATCCGCAACTGGTTTACTAAGTGGTTCCAATCCGAGAATTTCAAAAAGATTGAGCAGGACTATTCCGCTCACTACGGCACTCTTACACAGCAGATGAAAAACGACTTCCGCTTATTCGAAGGCAACGCTCAAGCCATCCGCATCCTAACCAAGCTGCAATTCCTGAATGACGAATACGGCGCCAACTTTACGCTCGGTTCGCTGGCTACCTTGATGAAATATCCTTGGGCCTCCAATGACGCCAAAGCTGAAAAGAAGCGGAAATTCGGATTTTTTTACTCGGAAAATGCTCTGTTTGAGAAATTGCAAGTTGACGTCGGGATCGGGGGCCGCCGTCACCCCGCTACTTATTTGCTGGAAGCGGCCGACGACATCGCTTACTTAACCGCCGATATTGAAGATGGCGTCAAAAAGAAAGCCGTGCCATGGGATCAGGTTTATTTTGAAAAAATCCGCGGCTTCATGCAAGGCAGATACCCTGAACGTTGCAAAGCTCTTGAGGAGCATCGATTAACTGCCGTCGACAACAAGGTCCCCGACCAAAGCTTGGTCAATGTGCAGAATTTTAAAGTCGTGGCCCAAGGAATTATGATTGAGGCTGTTGTACAAGCGTTTAAAGACAATTATGATAGTATCATGAAAGGCAATTTTGAAGGCGATTTGCTCAGTTGTTCCTCGGCAAAGGATTTGAAAGAAAGGTTATTCGACATTGAAGTCGAATATTGCTTTAAGAACTCTGAGGTTCTGGCACTTGAACTGGTGGGAGATCGGGTGCTTACCGAATTGCTTGATTTATTCGTAGACGCCATCGTACGGATTGAGAAGAAACCGAAAGCCAAGCTGAGAGAAGAGAAAATTTTTCATTTAATCTCGCCCAATTTCCGGCATATCCAAACCTTAAAAGACGGCGTGCCGCAGGTTGAAGCACATGAGTTGTCTTTGTACAATCGGCTGCAACTGATAACCGATTTTATTTCTGGCATGACCGACTCCTACGCAGTCAATCTGCATCGGCAACTGCTGGGCGTGAAGCTACCCTAAACTGAACCAAAAGGTGATAACATGACCGCCGCAAATTCCATCCGACAAGAAATTTCCTCCTTGCTGCAGGGCTACGCTGAAGCTCATGAGTTCGTACATAAGCTTTCCGAGCTTGGGGAATTGCTCTTTTTTGGCGGTGCGATTCGGGATTATTACATCAACAAAAGCTATGCTTCCATGCCGCGAGACTTTGATATCGCCATTAATTTGAATGCCGATCAAGACGAGATCAGCTTCTCTCTCTGGCTTAGCGCCTACACGCATCGCAAAAATCGGTTCGGCGGTTACAAGCTTGTGATCGAAAACCTGGAGTTCGATATTTGGGAAATGAAAAATACGTGGGCTTTTAAAGAACAGTTGCTGCCCGCAGCCGAAGAAAATCTTGTGAAAACCGTCTATTTGAATATCGATGCGGTCGCCTATAATTTTAATAAAGATATTCTTTACAAAGATGACTTCATGAAATCCATTGAGGAGAAAACCATTGACATCGTGCTTGAACATAATCCTCATACGACATTGAATCTGCTGCGCGCGATGATGTTTCGCCAGAAGTATGGCATGGGGTATTCCAATCGGTTGAAGTCCGCATTCCTTGACCATATCCACGCCAATCAGGAGTTCGACACGGAGTTGTATCGCGTTCAACTCTCCCACTACAAACGCGAATGTATCGGTTTGCATCAGATCAGAGAAGAGTTAACGAACCTGACCCACACATAGTCCATATCCGCTGTTCCAACCTAACAAAACCCTTCCAGCACCACTCCCGGAGGGGTTTTTCAGCAAGATCAGATTCAACGGCGTATCGCATAAAAGGCCGCTACCCCTGCCGATACTGCTCCGGCGTCGCACCGACCCGCTTGGCGAACTGGCGGTAGAATTGGCTGGTGCTGGCAAAGCCAAGGTCGAAGCTGATGCGCGTCACGGAAGCATTGCCTGTACGCAAACGCCGCTTGGCCTCCTCCATGCGCAGGAACAGCACGTATTGATAAGGAGACATGCCGAGCAAGACTTTAAATGAGCGGATAAAATGATACCGGCTCCGGCAAGCCAGCGCCGCCAGCGAGTCGGTGTCCATTTGCGCCGTATAGTGGGCGTGCATGTACTCCAGCACCAACGCCATCTGCGGGTCGGCGATTTTGCCGGCGATCGGCGCAGCGGCTGGGCGGCCCGCAAGCCGCTGCTTCCACGGTGCGGACTCGACCGCATCGGCGTCCTCCCGCACAGCATGGCTGCCTCTGAGCGAGCGCTGCAAATAACGCAACATCTGCGCCTCCGTCTCCTGCACGGCCAGCGTATCCGCATCGCTGAGCAGCAGCGTGGACGCCCACGTCTGGAACAACCGCCGCACCTCGACGGCGTCGAACGTCTGCCGCAGCGCCAGCTCTGTCTCCTGCGAGTGCCCGCCCGGCTCCTCTGCGCGCAGCGCTTCACGGTGCACCTGAAAAATAATCAGCCCGCCGTCCGCCGGCAGCTCCAGACAATGCTCCTCCTGCGGATGCTGCACCAGCGCCTCCCCTTGCCGCAGCCGGAACGCCGCCCGCTCCTGCGACAAGCTGCACACCCCGTACAGTGGAATCGTGATTTGATATTGGTGCTCGTGGCGGTGCGGCGTATTCGCAAATCCGTTCTCGATACGCCACAGCTCAACCTGCGGCGTAATTACAGTCATTCTCATCAGCGATCACCTTTCCCCTATTATAGCAAAAATTGCCCGCCGTTTTCGGCAACTTTCACGATGCGTTTTCGCGCGGCGGCCGATACAATAGAGAAAACATCGTGGAAACGGGAAAGGTGATGGGTGTGGATACCATTTTGGAACTGTCGCAAATTTCGTGGAAAAGAGGCGATCGCCAGTTGCTGCAAGGCATCGACTGGCGCATTCGCCGGGGCGAGCATTGGGCGCTGCTCGGGCTCAACGGCTCGGGCAAAACGACGCTGCTGAACATCATCACCGGCTACATTTGGCCGACGACCGGGCAGGTCAACGTGCTCGGGGAAACATTCGGAGCGACTGATCTGCGCGAGCTGCGGCGCTCGATCGGCTGGGTCAGCTCGTCGCTGCAGGAGAAGCTGTATGGCAGCGACAAAGCGCAATACGTCGTGCTCAGCGGCAAATACGCGACGATTGGCTTGTACGACCGCCCGGAGGAAGCCGATTGGGCGCGGGCCGAGGAACTGATGCAGGCGCTCGGCTGCGCCCATCTGTGGGACCGCGAATACCGGCTTTGCTCGCAGGGCGAAAAGCAAAAGCTGCTGATCGCCCGGGCGCTCATGGCCGATCCGCAGCTGCTGATCCTCGACGAGCCGTGCAACGGGCTCGACTTGTTCGCCCGCGAGCGGCTGCTGGCGAGCATTCAGACGCTGTCGGAGAGCGAGCGGACACCGACGTTGATTTTTGTCACGCATCATACGGAGGAGATCGTGCCCGCTTTTCGCCATACGCTGCTGTTGCGGCGAGGCGAGGTGTTCCGGCAGGGCGAAACGGCCGGCCTGCTGACGGAGCAGACGCTCAGCGAGTTTTACGAGACGCCGGTGCGCGTCGTTAAGGACGAGCTGGAGCGGCTGCACCTGCATTTGCGCCGCGGCGTCTAGCCCGGCGGCAGCCCGCCCCGGTCAGCGCGCCCGGCGTGAAACCCCGTGTCGATCGCAGAGCGGCGGGCCGCCGCCGCTCTGAGTTACGCCCGCGTGTCCTCTACGGGAATGCATGCAGATCGTAAACACCGGATCGCTGCTGTAAGAATCGACGTCCATCGGATACTGCTCCAGATGCCGCACGCCTTCCTGCCGCCATGCCCAGGCCTAGTTCCGCAGCCAATCCATCAGCCTAGCGTAGGAAGCGCTAATGTCGCTGCCGGCGCGATGCTCGCAGGTCGCGTACGCAAGCGCGGGCACTGCCACGCTCGCCATGCCCTCCGGTAGGTCTTCGACGCGGGATACCTTAACCGCGGCGTAATAGGTGAAGCCTTCGGCCGTCAAGTCATACGTAAGCCAAGGAGCACGTCGGGACGCACCTTATGGGAAACTTCATCCAGCCGCCGGCGGATTTCGGCCACCAATACGGGACGGATTGCTCCGTGGCCTGCCTCGGCAAAGGCGCCCTGCCAGCGCAGCCCAACCGCGAGCCGCGGCGGCTTGTCGATCCAGAAAGCGGTTTGTAACTGCTGCATCATTGACCATCCTTCTCTAATACGCAAATAGCGCGGCTGCTCAGCCGCGCATTTGGTGTTATTTTACATGCGATTTCATATAGGCACAACGATGTTCCTGCTCTCATTTTATGCAGCAACAACCCCTCATTACACCTTCGCCGGCATGCCCATCGCCAGCCATTCCTCCTTGGTCGGGCCATACACGCCCGTCGGCTTGAGTCCCGCTTGCCGCATCAGCACGGTCAATTGGCCGCGGTGATGCACCTCGTGTTTGACGAACATGTTCAGCGTGTAGCCATTTTGCCAAACTCTGCCGAACATCGGCAGCGATTCCTGCAGTCGGGCATCCGGCCACGCCTCAATTTCACGCAGCAGCTCCGCCGAAGCTTCCGCATACGCCTGCCCAATCGCAGCAGCTTCCCGCGGCGCGTCCTGACCGACATACTTTTCCCCGGCCTTCAAGCCTAACTGCTGCAAAATACCGCCTGCCGGCACCAAATGCCACGCCAAATTGCCCAACGACCGATAACCGGGCGCAACCGCCGTATGCAATGCCTCATCCGTCAGCGCATCCAGCAACCTCCGGGTAGCTGCCGCCTCGCTCCGATAATCCTCGATAAAACTGGCAATCGTTTGATACATCTGCAATGACCTCCTTCAAATTCAAAAGCTTCCCGTCAAAAGGCCCCGCGCCCTCCACCAGCCGTTGCTACGCGCAGCTTCCGGTGCGCTTCCGCACCATGCACGACTTCCGGCGCTCGGCAAGCGCCTGCCGCATGGCCGATGTCAGCCCCATGTTCCACCGCATCACGCTAACCGGCTGACTGCATCCGCTTGACACTGACGCTTTTCCACCGCACACGCCTATCCAACGCTCCGTGCCCGTCCAATATCTGCCGAACCTGCGGGCCTCCTGTGCTTTCCGCTTTGGTTATAGGCTTAGTATAAAACAGCGCTACTGACAACGTATTGTCAGTAGTTTGTGTGCCGGGACGGTGATTTTGGGCAAATTGCCGAACCTGCGTGTGGCATCCTTCCCCCGTCTTAAGTCCAGCTTCGGTCTGGTCTCTGGTTCGTTTTGCGTCCTGGGCCGCTGCGGTACACTGGTCACAAGGTATTCGACACGACAAGGGGGATTTCACTTGCAATCATTATGGTATTCCATCTATATGGAGGCGGAAATGGCCAGCCTGCTGCTGCTGTTCATCTTCGCCTGGATCGCCGGGGCCAAAGCCGCCAGGCTGCTGTACCAGCCTACGGCCAAGGCGCTGCACCGCAAAGCCGGCAAGCAGTTGTTCTGGGCGGTGCTCCTGCTGCTGCCCGGCGCACTGGCCACAGCGGCCATCGGCGGCATGACCGTTTCGCTGCATCCGCTGTTCTGGCAGGACCGCCTGTACATTCACGCGCCGCTGACACTGATTCCGCTGCTGGCGATCGCCGGGTTCTCCATCCCGAAGCTGCTGAAGCTGCGCAAGGCAACCAAGGCCGCACCGGACGAGGCGCCGGACGCCGAGATGCGCCGCATCGCCGCCGATCCCGGGCTGATCGTGCCGTTTCAGGCTGCGGCGCTGGGGGCGCTGACTTCGTTTTATTTTGCGCTGAACACCCCCGTACCGCTGCATTGGAATAAAAGCTGGCCCGTGCTCCTGTGCCTCGGCGCGGTTGTGCTGCTGTGGGTGCGCCACGATTTGCGGCAGGGTGCGGTGAGCAAGCCGAATGCGGTCGTGCGCCGCCGGCCGTGGCTGACGCTGACGGTGTATGCGGTCATCGTCGCTGCATTGGGCGTGGGCGCGTGGAGCGCGCTGATCACCGCACAGGCGCAAAGCAAGCTGCCGGCCGAGCTGAGCATGGCCGCAGGCGTGCCGGACTACGGCGGCGGCCTCGTCGCCGCGGACATGGCCGGCATGACGGACATGGCAGGCCACGACCACGCGCATATGGCCGACGGGGCGAACGCGCAGCCGGTCACAGCGCTGACCGGGCCGCAGGAAGGCACGCCGGACCGGCGGTTCACCTTGACCGCACAAAAAACGACTGTCAAGCTCAGCTCGGGCAAAGCCGTCGAAGCCTGGACCTACAACGGCCAGATTCCCGGCCCGGAGCTGCGCGTGAAGGAAGGCGAGCTCGTCGAAGTTACGCTGATCAATCAGGACATCGAGCAGGGCGTGACGGTGCACTGGCACGGGCTGGACGTGCCCAACGCCGAAGACGGCGTCGCCGGCGCAACGCAAGACACGGTGCAGCCGGGGCAGACATATACGTACCGTTTTATCGCCAAGCAAACCGGAACCTACTGGTATCACTCGCATCAAGACTCCGAAGAAGCTGTGCAAAAAGGGCTGTTCGGCCCGCTGATTGTCGAGCCGCGGGAAACTGATCCCGCCGTCAAAGATATCACTGTCATGACCCATATCTGGGACAACAAGCTGGCGATCGGCGCCTCCGACACGACCGAAGCGCTGAACATCGCACCAGGCACGCCGGTGCGCTTGCGGCTGCTCAATACCGACGACTGGGTGCGGCAGCGGTATTTGCTGACCGGCACGCCGTTCCAGGTCGCCGCCATCGACGGGACGGACATCGCCGACCCGGGCCTGCTAGAGAACACCCGGCTGGAGCTGACGACCGGCGGCCGCTACGATGTCGTCTTTACGATGCCCGACCACCCCGTGCTGCTCAGCGTCGCCGGCGAGAACAAGCTGGGCCTCCTGATGAGCCCGAACGGCGCAGGTTCGCTGCCGGAAGTGCCGGCGCAACCAGCGGTGTTCGACCCGGCGCGATACGGGGCCAAGACGCCGACGCCTTTTGACCTGAACAGCAAATTCGACCGCGAGTTTACGATGGTGCTCGACAACAAATTCGGCTTTTATAACGGCCAGTTCAACAACCTGTATACAATCAACGGCGAGCTGTTCCCGAATACGCCCATGTTCATGGTGCGCGAAGGCGATCTGGTCAAAACGACGATCATCAACCGCAGCTACGTCGACCATCCGATGCATTTGCACGGCCATCACATGCTCGTTCTTACCCGCAACGGCCAGCCGGTCAGCGGCACGTGGTGGTCGGATACGCTGGACGTACTGCCGGGCGACACGTTCGAGGTCGCCTTCCGCGCCGACAACCCAGGGCTGTGGATGGACCACTGCCACAATCTGTCACACGCCGCGCTGGGCATGTCGATGCATTTGATGTATGAAGGCGTGACAACGCCGTTCATGGTCGGCACCGAGACGGTCAACCACCCGGAATAACGCAAATGGCACGCATGAAAAAAAGCTCCGGCACCGCCTGTAACAGGCAGTCGGAGCTTTTGCTTTATCGTCTGGCGCCGCGGCGTCCGGCACAGGAGCGTACGCCGCGCCGCGTTGTGCTGCGCCGAAGCGTGGTGGCGCAGCACGAACGGTCGTACAGCGCGCACACGCCAAGCTGCATGCAGCTTGGCACGCCGTTTGCCGTCAGACGCGCTGTGACGCATGTACTTGTGTGCGGCTTGTTCACACGACGGGGGGCTGACAGCCGCCATGCGGCAAACATCGCGCGACGGGAGTCGCGTGCGGCGCGGAAAGCCGCCGCCAGACGGCAACTGCCGGCATCCCCCGGGCACCGCCAACGCGCGCGGTTTTATGCCTCGCGCCACCACGCGGCGGTCGGGTAGCTTGCGCCGTCCAGGCGCACGATCTCGCCGATCCGCGGCGTGCAGATCGCCACGCCCCGCTCGGCCGCCGCCTTAACCGCCCGCTCAACCGGATCGGTCCAGCTGTGCAGCGCCAACGTGAACGCGCCCCAGTGAATCGGGATCAGCAACGCGCCCCGCACATCGACATGGGCCTGCACCGTCTCCTCCGGCATCATATGAATCGGCGCCCACCGTTCGTCGTATTGGCCGCATTCCATCAGCGTCAAGTCAAACGGCCCGTACCGCTCGCCAATCTCGGCAAAATGCGGGCCGTAGCCGCTGTCGCCGCTGAAAAACACCCGCGTCCGCCCGTCGTCGATCACCCACGAGCACCACAGGTTTGCATCGCGGTCGTTCACACTGCGGCCCGAGAAATGCCGAGCCGGCGCGCACGCCAGCGCCAGCCCCTCCCACTCGAGCTCCTCGCCCCACAGGTGCTCGCTGATCCGCGCGCGCTCGACGCCCCAGCGCGCCAAATGCGCGCCGACGCCCAGCGGCACGATGAACCGCCCGACCTTATCCTTGATCTTGCGAATCGTGCCGTAATCCAAGTGGTCGTAATGGTCGTGCGAGAACAACACCGCGTCGATCGGCGGCAGGTCCTCCGCGTTGATCGGCAGCCGCTCGCCGTACCGCCCGCTGCTGAACACGGGGAACGGCGACGGCGCCTTGCCAAGCATCGGATCGAGCAGCAGCGTCTTGCCGCCGATCTGGAGCAGCAGCGCCGAATGCCCGAACCAGACGACACGCGCCGGCCCGTTCGGCTCCGCCGCCAGCTGTGCAACCGTCAGCGGCTGCACGGCAAACGGTTTGGCCGGCTTGGTGTGCGGACGGCCCTTCATCATCTCCCGCAGCAGCTTGAGCGTTTCCTTGAACCCCATCGACAGGCGCGATGGCAGCGTATTGACGAACCGGCCGCCCCGACCGCCGCCGACCGCAAACTGCGGCGAGCGGCGCTTGGCCGCCAAGCGCGCCTCCGTCCGTCTTCCGTCGCCAAACGGCGGATACAATCGCAAAAACAAAAAAACCGCCACCAGCAGCGCCGCTATCGTATCGGCGATCCCAAGCCACACCGAAATCCCTCCGTTCGCCGGACGCCCGCCTGAACAGCATCAGGCGCCGGTTGATGATATCTCTCATCATACCGCTTGCCGGCTGCCGGTTTCAAATGTCGCCTGGCGATCACAGGCAAATGGCGCTGCTCCGGCCCACCCAGACGTACTGGACGCCGCAATTCCTGATGCTCGGGCATTGCCGCGCAGATCGTAGGTCCTGTCAACCCGAATCCGGCCCACCACGCCACGCCAGTACACCGCATCTGCCGCGGCCGCTGCTCACATCCCCCGCCTTCCCATACCTCGGCCAACCGAACACACCCGCCTCCACATGCCGACGGTTCATGCCCCCGGCCGGCACCGCGTGACCACTGACCGCCTCCCGGCCACAGCGCAGCCTTACGCTTCCCGGCGCAAACCCGCACCCCGCCAGGGGCCAGGCTCCTCCGACCCGACCGCCACCTGCAGCGCGCCCATGCCGCGAACGAGCTGCACGTCAAACACAGCCTTCGGCTGCAAATAAGCGAGCATCGCCTCAATCGCCCGCCGCGGGTCGACCGTCTCGCCGCAGGTGTAGCAGTCGAGTGCGGCGAAACCTTTTTCCGGGTACGTATGGATCGATAAATGGCTTTCCGACAGCAGCACCAGCACCGTAACGCCCTGCGGCTCGAATTGCTTGCCCTGCACCGACAAAATCGTCGCCCCGCTCCGCTCGGCGGCTTGCACCATATGGCGGGTCAACACGCTCACCTCGTTCAGCCGGTCGAAATCGATGCCCCACGCATCCAACGCCACATGACGTCCGTATGTTGAATACTCCATGAATGTTCAGCTCTCCCTGATCAGCATTTTTTGCGATTCTTGCTCGTACAGCGCCGGCCGGCGGTTATACAGCGGGGCCACCGCGCCGTACAGCCGGTTGAAGCGCAGCGCGGCATAATCGATGTCCGCCGCCACCAGCATGTCCATCTGCGGCTCGCCCACGGCGATGAGACCCGCTTCGCTGAACGGTGCGTCGCACGGCGCAAACACGCCGGCCTGGCAATAGCCGCGATCGATCTGCGGACGCTCTTCGCACAGCTGGCCGACCATGCCGCTCAGCGCCACGAACAACTGATTCTCCACCGCTCTGGCCTGACAGCAGCAACGGACCCGGTGGTAGCCGAAGGCGCTGTCCGTGTAAGACGGGCACAGCAGCAGTTCGGCCCCGCGCAGCGCCGCCGCCCGCGCCAGCTCGGGAAACTCCATGTCGTAGCAGGTGAGGATCGAAAGCGGCCCCCAAGCCGTCGTAAACACATGCAGCTCCTCGCCGGCCGTCAGCGGCCAACGCGTCGCTTCTTCCGGCGTCAAATGCAGCTTGCTTTGGCGGTCGACGCGGCCATCGGGGCTGAACAGGAACGCCTCGTTGACGAACCCGCCGGACGGACCGCGGCAAATATGCGTCCCGCCCAGAATACCCAGCCCGCTCTCCCCGCTGAGCTGACGGAAAAAGTCCACATACGGCTCCGTCATCCCGTCCAAATACCGGCACGCCTCCTCATGCGTCATCACCGGTCGCAAGCTCAGCAAATGAGCGGTCATGTACTCCGGCAGCAGCAACAGCTGCGCCCCTCGCGCCGCGGCCTGGCGGACCCGGCTGCGCAAGCCGGCCCAAAAATCGTCTTCGCTGCGCAGGCGGACGAGCCCGTATTGGGCGGCGGCGATGGTTATTTTGCTCATGTCGACAGCTCCTCCGGTTCCAGCTGCAGCCGCCATTACGAGCGAATCTGCAACGAATAAATGTCCGTCCGCCGGTCGCGGAACGACAGCACATCCTGCGATTTGCGATAGCGGTTCAACGTTTCCATGTCGACCTCGACCATGATCACCGTTTCCGTATTTTCACTGCATTCCCCGGCGACCCCGTCGCGCGAAAACGAGAAATCGGCCGGCGTATACACGCCTGACTGCGCATATTGAATGTCCACGTTATCGACGTGCGTCAGGTTGCCGACCGTACCCGAGGTGACGACGAACAGCTGGTTTTCGATGGCGCGGGCCTGAGCGCAATATTTGACGCGCAAATAGGTCTGACGGTCCTCGGCGCAAAACGGCACAAACACCATCTGCGCCCCCTCCTCGGCGACAATCCGCGAAATTTCCGGGTATTCGATATCGCTGCTCAGTTGAATCGAAATTTTGCCGCAATCCGTATCGAACACCTCCAGCTGCGAGCCGCCGTTAATGCCCCACCATTTGCGCTCGTTCGGCGAAATGTGCAGCTTGTACTGCCGGGCGATCGTCCCGTCGCGGCGGAACAGGTGTGCCACGTTGTAAATCCGGTTGTTTTGCTCGATAAAATGCGAACCGCCGATCAGGTTGACGTTGTATTTCACGGCCAGATCGGAGAACAGCTCCACGTACTGCTTCGTAAACGTCGTCAGCTTGCGGACGGCGAGGCTCGGCGAGCGCTCCTCCAGGAAGCTGAGCAGCTGCATGGTCACATTTTCCGGGAATACGGCAAAATCGGATTTGTAATCCGACGCCACATCGACGTAATGCTCGCATTGCGTGGCGAACTCGTCGAAGGAATCGATTTTTTTCATCATGTATTGGATGACGCAAATGCGTACCGGGAAGCTCAGCTTGTAGTGGATTTTGCTGAATTTGGGCTTGTATTCGATGTTGTTCCACTCCAGCAAGGCGGCGTAGTTCATGGAATCCTCGTCGTCCGGCAAATAGTTCGTGATGATGCGCTTGAGCGTAAAGCCGTTCATCATCTGGAAGGTCAGCACCGGGTCGTAAATGTTCTGCTGCAGCACTTCCTCGGCGTATTCGCGCGGCGACATGCGGTCGCTGTATTTGTGGTAGCCGGGAATGCGGCCCCCGACGATGATGCTGCGCAGGTTGAGCTGCTCGGCCAGCCGTTTGCGCGCTTCGTAGAGCCTGCGGCCGATTTTCATGCGGCGAAAATCCGGGTGCACCATCACCTCCATGCCGTACAGGCTTTCGCCGCGCGGATTGTGGTTGCGGATGTAGCCCTTGTCGGTAATTTCGGAATACGTGTGCTGCTCCAGGTAATCGTCGAAGTTGACGATCAGGCTGGAGCAGGAGCCGATAATCTGCCCGTCGAGCTCGACGCAAATTTGCCCGTCGGGGAAAATGCGGACATGGCTCTCGAGCTGGCCGATCGTCCACGGCTTCATATTGGGGAAGCACAGGTGCTGCAACTGGATGATTTGCCCAAAATCCTTGCGCTCGATGGTGCGGATCAGCACCTTTTTCTCGAATTGCGTTATGGAATCTGCTGTCATAATCACGCCTCTTTTTTGCCCGTTTATGTCCATCATACCGCTGGAAACGCAACGTCATATTAAGCTGTTGTAAACGGTGTGTAAAATCTGCCGGGCGCTGCGGCCAGATGCGGTCACGACAAAAAGCGCCCCGGGCGGGACGCGCAAACGTGAGACAGGGGCCTGGCGGCCCTGTTGGTAAGTGAACTTGTAATGCGATCGTAAAAGCGCCGCTCGGCTACTCCTGCAACGCCTGAATCATCGCTTCGAGCTTGAGCATCGTTTTCCAGTTGCGCGCCGTGGCGGGGATCTGGATTTTGTTCAAATGCGCCCCCAGCTTGGAGTCCAAAATGCTCCGCCGGTACAGCTGGTAAATTTCGCGGCCGACAATCGTGTATTCGTCGACGGCGCTTTCCCATGCGGGCAGCCGCTGCAGCTGCGCCTCCGCCGGTAGCTCGCTGAGCATCGACACATGGAGGCTTTGGCCCTCCGTCAACGCCTCGAACGCATACGGGCAATTCGCCATGATGCCGGCAAACTCCTCCGCCGTCCGCACCATCACCGAAACCGTCAAGCCAAAACCCTCCTGAATCTGCTGGTGAATCTGCTCCTCCAGTTCCTGCGCGCCGGCGTCCGCTTCGAACACCACATTGCCGCTCTGAATATACGTCTGCACGCGCCGCAATCCCATCGCTTCCAGCGCCTTTCTCAGCTCGGCCATTTTGATCATGTTATGACCGCTTACATTAATGCCGCGCAGCAGCGCCACATGAATCGTCATCAAGCTCCCGCCCCCCACCAAGAATATAACTTTATTATAGGCGTTTCTCCGGCAAAAAGCGAACAGGCTTTCGCCACTTGGCAGCGGCTTTGCCGCTGATAGGCACGGCCGCTGGCCACGGCGGGCTTCCGTGCGCCGCCGGCCGCCGTGCGGTGGGCGCTGCGCGCGGGAGGCGCGCGCGATGCGGAAGCGGCCGGCGGCCGGAGGACATCGCGACCGGCCGCGTCGGTTCAGCCTGCGGCGGGTTCTACCGCGCAGGCGTCGGCGGCTGCAAATGTGCCAGCTTCTCTGGATTCAGCACCCAGTACAGCCGCTCCAGCTTGTCCCCTTCCGCAGCCAAGCGGAAGGTCAGCGCCGCCTTGACTTCGCCATCCAAGGCGAAGAGCAGGCCCGGCGCGCCGTTCAGCTGCGTCGGCGCGACGCTCCATTGCCGCGGGGCGACAAACGCCCGCGGCGAGGTCAGCAGCGCCGTCACCCGGTCGGCGCCGAGAATCGGACGGATGGCCGCGCGCACGCGGGCGCCGCCATCCGTCAGCAGCCGTGCGTCCTCCGTCAGCACGGCGAGCATCGCCGCCGCGTCGCAACTGCGAAACGCGGCGATGAAGCGGCCGACCACCGCATCGCGGTCGGCCGGCAAGCCCCCCGCGGCCGGCTGCGGCGGCGGCGCGGGAAGCTGCGGCGCGGGCGTACCCGCCGCTGGTGCGCGGCGCCCTCCTGCCGCGCCACTCTCCACTACGCCCACGCCGACCACTCCAGCCTCGCCACTCTCCGCTGCGCCCACACCGCCCGCTCCTGCCTCGCCGCTCCCTGCTACGCCCACACCGCCCACTCCCGCCGGGCGGCTCCCCGCTGCTCCTGCGCCATAGCTCCGCCCCTCGGCCGCGCACATGCCCGCGGCCTTTCCGTCGCCCCCCGCTTCCGCCCGCACCATCGCTGCGCCCGCCCCGACTCCCGCGCCGCCAGCCCGCGCCGCAACGCCGGCCCTCGCCCTCGCCGCCGCCAAGCCTCCGCTCCGCGCAGCGGCTTGGCGGGCTTCGGCGCTGTCGGCACTGTCCGCCTCCAAGAGACGGCGCTTCGCGCGGCTGTAGATTTTCCGGCAGTTCGCCCCGGTTTTCTCCAGCATCACCGCAATCGCCTCATAGTCGTATTCAAAAGCTTCGCGCAGCACAAACACAACCCGCTCCGCAGGCGTCAACCGCTCCAGCAGCACCATATACGCATACGCCAGCGTATCCTTGCGCTCCAGTTCTTCGCCGGGGTCCGTCTCCGCGGACAACCATGGCTCCGGCAGCCACTGGCCCACATACAGCTCGCGTTGCCGCCGCGCCGAGCGCAGCACGTTCAGACAGCGGTTCGTCATCCACTTGGCCAGATAACCTTTCCAATGACGCACCTCCGCCCCGTCCCATCCGGCCAGCTCGGCGAACATATCGTGCACCGCATCCTCCGCATCCGATACCGTCCCGAGCAGCCGGTACGCAATCGCGAACGCATACGCCCGATATTCCCCATACAACTGCTCCACGCCCAACGCCGGATTCCCGGACTCCTTTTGCCCCTGCTTCATCAACGCCCGCTCCTCGCCTTTCCAATTTCCCGCCGCCTGCTGCCAGCCAGCTGTCTGCTTGCCTCCACAGCCCCCAGCCCCCCATCGTTCCCTCACACAGCGCCCCGTTATCCCGCGTATCGCCAAGCCACCCCAGCGCCGGCCCCTGCCGCCGCTCCCCAGACCAAAAAGGAGCCCGCAGGCCCCTTCCACCAACTTTCCCTATTATACCTCATACCACAGAGCTCCATCGCTCCATCTTCCCCGCGCCGCTTACGAAAAACAACCCGGAAACATTCCCGTCGAAATCGATACCCGGTTCCACGCATTAATCACATTGATCGCCAGAATCCAATCCACAAACTCGCTTTCCGTGCAGAATTCCATCGCTGCATCGTACACCCGCTGCGGTACGCCCACCTCAGCCACCTTCGTGACATGCTCCGCCAACTGCAGAATCGCCCGCTCCTTCTCGGAAAAATGCGGCGCATCGTGCCACGCGCTCACCAGCAGCACCTTGTCCAACGGCTCGCCGAGCTTCAGCAAATCCTGCGCATGCATATCGACGCAAAACGCGCAGCCGTTGATTTGCGACACCCGCAACTTCACATATTCATGCAACGCCTGATCGACACCGCTTTTACTCGCCGCCTGATCGAAAGCAAGCATCGTCTGAAACGCCGCCTTATTCGCCTGCCGATGGTTTAATCTCAATTCCATATCTTCCGCCTCCTTATGATCTGTTACATATCAAAGACAAATGAGAAGCGGTTTTTGTGACATCGCCTACATCACCCCAAGCAGGTCCGCTCCAGCACGTACAGTTCCGCGACGGCCAGACGCTGCGAGTTCACCTGCACGCCGCTCGCACTAAGCGCCCAGGTGGAGATACCGCTTCCGTCGTGGCGGATACGTCAAACGCCAATTCGTACACAATCCGGCCGGTCAAATCAAACGGCTGGAAAACGGGCGCCTGGGGCACAACCCTCAACTACGACAGCCCAAACAACAGCTGCGTGCCCGTGAACAGGTCGTACGCCTGCACCACCACCGCAGCCGTGGCCGCCGGGTCGTCGTTCAGCACGAGCACACCGCCGCTGTGACCGTGGCCCCAAGCATCGGCCCGGTCGTCAGCGACAGTGAAGGCGGCACCGCCGCGCATTCGAGCGGCCGGACCGGATGCGGCAAGCGCCGACGGCAGCGCATGGGGCTGGTAGTTGACAACTAATGCGCAGCTGTGCGACCACCGCACATGGGCCCAGCAACAGCCAACAGCAAGCGCAACAGGCCGACAGTTGTGAAACGACAGCTCACGGGGCCGGCAATGCGGCACACCCCCCGCCAGTTCCTTGCCGGCTTGCCTTTAAGCCCGTCAGGGCCTTTATTCATTGCCCTCTCCCGGCTCCGCACAGCTGGGGTGCGGCAAATCTAGGTGAGCGCGTCCTTTTTTTGTATAATCAAAATAAAGGGTCCCGGGCTGTTCGCCGAACGCACGCAAGATCAGGATGACTGCACCTGCGGATGCTACAATACGAATCAAGGAGGTGATGCGGATGGAATGGCTGCTGCGCATGAAAGACGCGATCGATCTGATCGAAAACAGCATGGAGGAACGGCTCGACATCGAGCGGATTGCCCAGGCGGCCTGTTCGTCGCCGTTTCACTTTCAGCGCATGTTCCACATGCTGACCGGGATGACCGTCGCGGAATATACGCGCAAACGCAAGCTGACGCTGGCGGCGCAGGAACTGGCCATGACCTCGGCCAAAGTGATCGACGTCGCGCTGAAATACGGCTACGACTCGCCGGAGTCGTTCGCCAAAGCGTTCCGCAAGATCCACGGCATCGCGCCGTCGGAAGCCCGCCAGCCGGGCGTCGGCTTGAAGGCGTTCCCCCGCATCTCCTTTCAGCTATCTGTGAAGGGAGATAAGGATATGGATTATCGGATTGTAGACAAAGAGGCGTTTACTGTGGCGGGCAAAGGGTTAACCGTGACGTGTCAGGACGGAGACAATTTGCGGCGGATTCCGCTGTTCTGGCAGGAATGCAACACCGACGGCACGGTGGAGAAGCTGGGGGCGCTCAGCGCAAACGGCTTGCTGCTCGGGCTTTGCCTCGACATGCAGCCCGGCCAGGGTGATTTCACGTACATGATCGCGGCCGAGCCGAGCGATGCGGCGGCAGCGGCGAGCTTCGAGACGCGACAGGTGCTGGCGTCGACGTGGGCTGTGTTCACCGCCAAAGGCCCGTTGCCCGGCTCGATCCAAAACGTGACCGCCCGCATCTTTCAGGAATGGTTTCCGGCAACGGGCTACGAGCATTCGGGCGCACCGGAGATGGAGGTCTACCCGCTCGGCGACACGACGGCAGCGGATTATGAATGCGAGATTTGGATTCCGATTGTGAAAAAATAACCGACGCCAGGCGTCCATCCTGCGCGCTGCGCCGCACAAACCCGGCGTGCTGTGCGGACGGACGCGGCAAAGGCCGGCAAGAACCCTTTTCAGGGCTCCTCCGGCCTTTTTATCAGTGAAGCAGGGCTTACACCATGCCCGAAAAGCGCAAACGGCGCACAACCGTCCTACGCTTCGCGCTCCTCTCTCGGACAAGCCCGACATTCGGCAGAGACGCACGCGATACGCCATCGTACAACCGGAACCGGGAGTCCGCACGGTGCTATCCGGGCACATACTTGCTGCGGAAAACGTTTACTTTTGCAAAAATCGACGAATCCCATCCACCACCAACTGATGGTCCTGCTCGCCCGGCAAACCGGAAACCGTTATCGTACCGATCCGGCCTGCGCCGCGAACGACCAGCGGGAACGAACCGCCCTCGCCTTGATAGTCCGACTCCGGCAAACCCGAGCTTTCCTTGAACGTCGTTCCTTTCGCTTTGAACTCCTCGCCTACGTACAGAGAGCTGTGGCCGAAGTGCTTCACCACGTTTTTCTTGGCGTTGACCCAGTAGGTATTGCCTTCCGAAGTACCTTCCATGTAGTGCGTGAACAGCGGATAGCTGTCGTTTTCGATGTGAATGGCGACGCCCTTGCCGATCTGCTCCTTGGCGATTTGGCGGATCAGGCTCCCGAGGCGCAGCGCGTCGTCGTTCGTAAAAGCGTCGAACTGGAGCTCCTCTTCATGGCCTAATAACGTTTTCAACAGCTCGTTCATCGAATCCCTCTTTTCTGAGAGTTGGTTACATCGCTATCTTACTATAAAACTCCAAATAGACAACCCTGCCATATGGACGCCACGATCTCCTGAACCAAACATCCCTGGCTTTCAGCCGCAACCCCCGACATGAAGGCATGTGCTTGCACAGAAAAAAATCAGCCCTCTCGACAGGAGAAAGTTGATTGTGTGTCTCCCTCTGTCTTACCGCACCATGCTCGCCCGCAGCCGGTTGATGCCGAACTCCACATACGCTTTCAGGCAGGTCAGCATATACACCCAACCCTCCTTGTTGTCCGCCAGCTCCAGGGCAAAACCCTCGGCCCGCTCGTCGAAACCCGCTTCGCAGACCGCAATCACGGTTTGCTCCGCATCCAGCGCCGTCAGCGTTATCGTCACGACATGGCCGCCGCCGTCCGCTCCCCATTGGAAAACAAGCCGTCGGTCCGGCTCCAGCTCCAGCACGCGAACCGCCACCTCCGCGCCGTATTCCTCGTACCGCCACGTGACCACCCGGCCCGCTTCGAGACGTTCCGTTCCCGAAAACCAATAGTTGGCCATATGCGCCGGGTCCATAAGCGCTTCGAACACCTCGGCCGCAGGTTTGCGCAAATGAAATTTGGTGATATTGTCCATGTCCACTTCCTCCTTGTCCTGTTCCGCCACGCCGAAATCGCCATCCATATCCACGCATGGCACACCTCTGCCGCGTGGGTGAATATCCTTTTAATGTGTATTTTACCATTCTTCATAAGGCGGTGTATCGATTTTGTTTTACGCAACCCATGCTTTTCCCCGCTACAGCCCGGTCATGGCCGGGTGTGTGCCCTACGTCCGCGGCGAGGACGGTGTGCTGCAGCTCATCGAGCAGTCGATTCAAGGCGAGCGCAATGACGAGCTTTTCTACGAAGCATTGATCCAAATGGCTCCGCGTCAGCAGGACAAAGACATCATCATGCGCATTCGCGATGACGAAAGGAAACATCGCCGCATGCTCCGGTCCATCTACACGCAGTTGACCGGCCGGCCGGCTCCTGAGCAGCCCGATGTCCCCGAAGCCCTGCCGACCCAATATACGGAGGGGCTGGCCAAAGCGCTGCTCGGCGAACTGGCCGCCTTCGAGAAATACCGCACGATGTACCTGACGATCGACCCGCGGTTCCGCGACTGGATGTTTGAAATCATGACCGATGAAATCAAACACGCCGGCTACTACAACTACTTGTACACCTTGAATAAATAACGCCCTCGCCGCTTACGTCCAGTCGAGTCCCGGGGCTTTGACGAGCTGGACCGGCATTTGCAGCGTTCGGCCCGCCTCCAGCAGCAGCTCCTTGCAGAAATAAAAGCTGTGGTGCCGGACGATCTTGCCGTTGTCGACCTCCTGCAAGCTGAGATCATGCAGCAGCCAACGCCCTTCCTCCAGAATTTGCACGACGAGCGCGGGTTTGCCCCAGAGCATATGCAGCGTGGCGCGTACCGTATGGCCAAAATCGCCCAGCGACCCGCTTTTCGTCTCCGCCTTGGAGTATTCCTGAAAGCCCGGTCCGGCGTCGATGCTGTACGTGTCGTCCAGCAAGCGGAGGAAACGCTCCGTGCTGCCGTCGCGCATCGCCTCAACCATGCTTTCGATCACCCGGCGATGCTCCGCCGACAGGGCCAAAGCCGCGGCAGCGGGCACAGCCGCTTGCTCCTGCTCGCGCTGCGCTCTGAGCCGGACCCGCGCCCGGCGCAAAGCCGCATACACCGCGCCTTCCGTCATGCGGACCATGCCCGCCGTCTCGGCGCCGGAGAAAGCGAAGACGTCCATCAGCAGCACGATCATCGCCTGCCGCGGCGGCAGGCTGGCCACCAGCACCTCCAGCGCCTCCCGCATAAGCAGCGGGTCCGGCGCTTCTTCGACGATGCGCTCCTCCTCGTAGCGGTCAAATTCGATCCTTCGCTTGCGCAGCTGGTCGATCCACGCATTGCTGGCAATGCGGAATACATACGATTTGGGCGACGACGGATGCCACCGCTGCGAAAGCGTAGCGAACGCCTTGAGCAGCGTCTCCTGAAACAGATCCTCTCCGTCCCACGGCGAACCGGTCAGCGACCGGCAGTAGCGCCATAACGGCGCGCGGTGCGGCTCGATCCACGCTTCAAAGGCGGCTTTCACCTCCCTTGCCGCCCCACTTGCGGCATCCCATGCAGGATTTGTCACAACAATCTCTCCCTTCGGCGTTTGGCTTACGTTCTTGTGTATATAGACGTAAGACAAACCCGAAATTGTACGCGCGTTAGCCATTCTTTTTGGGCCGGCTGCCATTCGGTTCTGTCTGAGGCCAGCGAGCGAAGCGAAGTTCCCTTGGCTATTATTGTAGCCGAATCGTGCGGCGTTATCTTCCTCTTGGGGGCAACCAGACGCCAAAAAGCCGCCGCCCCGGACAAAACCGGCAGCGGCAGCTCTTTTATTTTTCACAGATAATTACCAGTTGTTTCCCGATCCCGAAACCGTAAAGCTTGGGGACGTGTTCAGGAATTTGCCCGACGGCGCTCCGTTGACCGTGTTGTTGTTGAAGACGGAGCTTCCGGTAGCCGATCCGCGTACGTAGACGCCATAGGTTCCAGCATTGATGATGCTGTTGGACGTATAGTTCACGGAAATGTTCGGAGCCGGCTCTTCGATGAAGATCCCGGAGAACGTGCTGTCTTGAATCGTGTTGTTCGATACGTTGACCGTCAGATTTTGCGCTTTGCCGTTATTGTTGAGCCAGTACGCCCAGATCGCGCCGATTTCATAACCGTAATCGCGGTGTGGGGAACCGGTTCTCAGCAGCATATTGTTTTGAATGGTCAGCGTTCCTGTCATCGACGGCGGGGTGAAGTTCGTGCCGTAGGAAATGCCGCCGCCCGATCTGATCGTATCCGAAATCAGGTTGTACAGCACTTTGTTGTTTTGGCCGCCGTAAATGGCGATTCCGTTCGCCAGCGTTGGAATTTGCACCGTGTTGTAGCTGAACGTGTTGTTGGTGTCCAGATATACGTCGGACCACATCGCCAAGCCGTCGTCGCCGCTGTTGCGGATCGAGTTGTTCGTTACAGTTGTGTTCGACGTGCCGCGATGCAGGTTGATGCCGTCGGCCCAGACGTTGCGGACGCGGGAGTTGGAAATGGTCGCGCTGTTCGTTTGGTTCGTCAGCCAGAAGCCGACCTTGGCATGTTCGATCCACAGGTTGGTCAGCGTCGAGTTCGTGCCTACGCCCTCTACCCCGGTTACGCCGTTGTAATCGTCGCGGATAAGATCGTTGGCGCTGATTTTGAAATCGGACAAGGTCACGTTGCCGGCATTCATGTAAATGCCTGCGTAGTTGCCGGCCAGCGTGGAATACCAGACGCCTGCGCCTTTGATCGAGACGCCGCTAGGCAGGTAGATGCGTGTGCCCGAACCGTCGTAAGCCGCGCCGCGGTTGCCGTTGTTCAAGTTGAACGTGCCGGACGGAATCCAGATGCCTTGATACGTGCCGCCGGAGTTTTTCACGGCATTGATTGCGTTGTTGATCGCCGTCGTATCGTCATTGCCGTCATTGGCTACTGCGCCGTAGCTCGCAATCGAGACGTAGCCGGACGGCATGGACAGCGCTGCCGGAATCGTTTCGGCTTCAACCAGGTCGACCGTGACGTTGGCCGTGGAACCGAAGTTCAGGTTGTTCGAGTTGCGCTGCAGCTTGATAACCGTACCCACTGGATACTGCTGACCAAGATTGACGGAAACCTCGTCGTACATATGAGCCGGCGTCGTAGAATTGGCATTCGGGTTGTTGGACCAGCGGATCAGGCCGCCTTCTGTGCCCCACTCGCCGTAGTTCCAGCTGTATTTCGAAGTCAGGTTGACGTCTTTGATCAGCGTGCCGCCCACATAGAGGCTGATGGCCGAATCGATGCCCGTGCCGGAAGCGTTGTCAGGAATCGAGTAACGAATCGTCAGCCCTTGAGCCGCGTTCGTCAGCGCGAATTGCACATATTGACCTGCGGAGGTCAGCTTCACCGCTTTGCGGCCGGAGGCTTCGGAAGCGATGTTGCCAAGTGCTCTGGAAGGACCCACTAAAGCGCCGGTGTAGGTCATGTCTTCAGCTTCATAAGTGTTATAAGGCATCGTGGCGCCGTAAGTGCCTGGAGGTGGAGTTGGCGTCGGCGGAGGCGTTGGTGTCGTTATGATAATCGCCAGATTGATTTTGTCGAGATTGACGTTGCCCGTATCGGTCGTATCGTATTTGTACATGATCGTGTTGTTGCCTGCGTTCAATGCTACAGTGTCGTCTTTCGTGGACCATGTATCCCAGTTGGACGTGACCGGCAGCGAGGTTTGTCCCTGCTTCGTACCGTTGACGTAGAGGCTCAGCGATTGGGCTACGCCGGAGCCGTTGGCATAACGCAGTGTTGCGTTATAGTTGCTGGCTGTAGCGACATTGACCGTAAATTTGACGGAAGCGTTTCCTTTATTGGAATCGATGAATCCGCCTACAAAACCTGTGCCGCTGTAGCCCGTGTGATCGGTCGCTACGGCTGCTCCGCCGGCCAGCGTGGCCGCTTCAGCTTCGTAAGTGCCGGCCGGTGTGTTGGTTGGCACCGGCGTTGGCGTTGGTGTTGCCGTCGGTGTTGGGGTCGGCGTTGGCGTTGGGGTCGGTGTTGGCGTCGGTGTTGGCGTCGGCGTGGCTGTCGGCGTTGGGGTTGGCGTTGCCGAACCTGTGCCGTACACTTCAAATTCCGCCGCTTGTCCGCCTGTCGCTCCCGAGTTGGCGGTGAAATTCAGTCTGACATAACGGGCCGACGTTGCCGTAAAGGCAATCGTTACCGTATTGTTGGAAGCCGGGTTAAACGCATAGGATGCAGAACCGGCAAGCGTATTGTACGTCGAATTGTTCGTGCTGCCTTGGACGGAAAGCGTCTGATTGCGCGAACCCCAGCCGGCTGGCAGCTTGAGCACCACCGTGCCTACTGTCTGCGAGCTGCCAAGATCGACAGTCAGCGTGTTCGGATAGGAATTGGCAGCGCCTTCATAATAGCTCCCTGTATTCCCGTCGACCGCATTTCCGGCCGGGAAGCCCGAATAGCTGTTGTTGGCCGTAATCGATTTGTTCAGGGCCAGGTTCGCGCCCAAATTCTTGTCGACCACGATGTTGTCCAGATTCACGTTGCCGGAATCGCTCGTATCGTATTTATACGTGATTGTGTTCGAACCGGAGTTCAGCGAAACGGTTTCCGTTTCTGTGCCCCAGCTGTCCCAGTTGGCCGTCGCGTTCAGCGTAATTTGCTTCAGCTTCGTGCCGTTTACGTACAGGCTTAATGTTTTCGAAGATCCCGTACCGTTCGCATATCGCAAAACCGTCGTGTAGCTGCCTGCCGAGGAAGCGCTTACAGAAAAGGCAGTTGCAGCATTTCCTTTATTGCCGTCGGTATAACCTCCCACAAAACCCGATCCCGTGTAACCGGAATGATCGGTGGCCACCGCTGCGCCGCCTGAACGCGCCGCCGATTCCGCTTCATAGGTTTGAGCGGCCGCCGATACCGACGCCAACGGAATTTGCACAGCCAATAACGACAATGCCATGACATATGCCAAAAGCTTGCTGACTCGAACTTTCTTTTTCATCTTATGACCTCCATCGCTTTAAAATCTGATGCACATTCGCTTTGCCTGACGCTTGTGAATATTCGCACTCCTTTCGGCATGAGTGAACTCGGTGCGGAACCAGCCGCTCCAATACCTCCATTGTAGGAATTTCCTCATGGCCGAACCACTACACTGATGACCTTTAATGCAAGAATTGTGACTATGACCCCTGCCAAATGCACCAAAACCGCCGCTTGCGCAGACTGGATCAGGATAGACTTCTTGACGTGTCCAGCTTTTCCGAAAAACCCCATACGTTTCGCTCCCCCGCCGATTGCCGTGAATTGGATGCAAAAAAGAGGCTGTTCCAAGGCCGCCAACGACGGCCCTGAAACCTCCCCTCTCCTGCTCTGCTCCGCGCCTATGTGCCGCAAAACGTCCGATAAGGCCGTCCCGACGATGGCGGCAGCTCCGCATACTCCTCCTGCTCCGGTGTATAGGCAAAAGGCTGCGCCAACGCCGCCAGCAGCTTCTCCATTACGCTGTAATCCCCCCGCTGCGCCGCCGCCAGCGCGGCTTCAACGCGGTGGTTGCGCGGAATAACCGCAGGATTGCTGCTGCGCATCAGCGCCGCCACCGCTTCCCGGGTCGTCTGCTCCCGCTCCAGGCGGGCCAGCCAGCGCGCATGCCACTGGCCGAACTCCGGCGTCTCGAACACAAGCATCCCCGCCAGCCGATCCAGCGTCAACGCACGGAACGTATTCGTATAATCTGCGCGGTACTGCTTCATCAGCTCCAGCAGCTCGCCGATCAGCGTCTCGTCCTCCGTCTCTTCGCTGCGCAGGCCGAGCTTGGCCCGCATACCGGCCAACCAATGGCTCTGGTAGATTGAGCCAAAGCGGCCAATCGTCTCCTGCGCCAGCCGGATCGCCTCTTCCCGCTCCTCATGCAGCAGCGGCAGCAACGCCTCCGCCAAACGCGCCAGATTCCACGCGGCGATATACGGCTGATTGCCGTAAGCGTAGCGGCCGTGCGCATCGATGGAGCTGAATACCGTCTCCGGGTCGTAAGCATCCATGAACGCGCACGGGCCATAATCGATCGTTTCGCCGCTGAGCGCCATATTGTCCGTATTCATCACGCCGTGAATGAATCCGACCTGCATCCATTGGGCGATCAGCGCCGCCTGGCGCTGCATGACCGCCTCCAGCAGCGCCAGATAGCGATGCTCGGCCGCCTCGCATCCCGAATAATGGCGCTGCAGCGTGTAGTCGGCCAGCGCCCGCAGCTCCTCGACGCCGCCCCACTGCGCGGCGTATTGAAACGTGCCGACGCGCACATGACTTGCCGCTACGCGAGTGAGCACCGCCCCCGGCAGCTCATCCTCGCGGAACACCGGCTCGCCCGTCGTCGCCACAGCCAGGCTGCGCGTCGTCGGGATGCCTAGCGCGTGCATCGCCTCGCTGATGATGTACTCGCGCAGCATCGGGCCGAGCGCTGCCCGGCCGTCCCCGCCGCGGGAATAGGGCGTTCGGCCCGAGCCTTTCAGCTGGATGTCCAGCCGCTCGCCCGCCGGCGTCAACTGCTCGCCGAGCAGCAGCGCCCGACCGTCCCCCAGCTTGGTGAAATGGCCGAACTGATGCCCCGCGTACGCTTGCGCCAGCGGCTCCGCCCCCTCCGGCACGCGGCTGCCGGCCAGCGCCGCCGCTCCCGCCTCGCTCGCCAGCGCCTCGGCATCCAGGCCGAGCAAGGCGGCGAGCGGGGCGTTCAGCACCGCCAGCCGCGGCTCGCGCACCGGCGTCGGGTCGAGCCGGGCAAACAACAGCTGCGGCAGCCGCGCATAGCTGTTCTCGAAATTCCATCCCGCTTTCGCGGACGTTGTAGTATTTGTCATCATAGCTCCTTTGTGCGTGCGACATGGTTAACCGTATTTTGGGCAAGTCGCTTTCATTGCAGTCATAAGTTGTGTAATTATTTACAGTCAAGTTCATCATATCACAAGATGGTTTAATCTCTGGCGTATTGTCATATTTGTTTTAAGCAATAACTATAATTCTATAAACGTACATAATGTCCACCATGTACATTTCCTCAACCAAATGTTACGATAGGAGGTGAGGAGGGGATGATCATGCAAGCCATGTTAGCCACAGAAGTTCGAGCACATATGAGCAGTTTTATGGATACTGTCGTTCGAGAGAAACCCCAGGCCATCCGCCGGAACCGCGATATCATCATTGCGACATCTCACGAACAAATGCGTTTTTTTCTTTCCGTGTATACCTTCAACTTTGAATACGAGCAGGATGAAGACGGCCGCTTCGCTGGCAGTATGAAAGAGATTGACTTTATCGTGGCCGATGGGGCGACCTTGGAAGAACTTCGTCTTCATTTGGCTCAGCAACTCATCGATTATGCCCAGGACTATTTCCAAGATTACGTTCGATATTCGCATGCGCCCAATACCCGCCCCCATGCCCCATACGTCCTGCGTGTATTACTGGAAGACAATGTTGAAGCCGTCTCGCGGCTGCTTAAGGGCTAATGCCGAGCTGGGGCGATTTGGAAAGCTGGTTGAAACGGAACGGCTGGACCAAGGTCCGCGAAGGTCGGGATACGATCTACGAAAAGATCGAGGCCAACGGTAACGTGCGCAGGACCCGCGTCTCTAAAGGAACGGGCGAAATCGGAAAAGGGCTTTTTCGAAGGATACTTAAGCAGCAGCGCGGTATCGATAAAGAGGAATACGATCGGTTAAAATAAAAAGACCGCCCCTGCCCGCAACCTCACAGGCAGAAACGGCCCACTTACTCAAACGCCACAAACGTCAAATCTTTCTCTTTCAAAAGCCGAATAATGTCCGGCAGCGCCGCCACCGTGTTTTTGTCTTCATGCAGCACATAGACGCCGCCGGCCGCTTCAACTTCGCGGAAGTACCGGAGGATGTCCTCCGGCTTTTTGGCGTTCCAATCTTCGGGATCGCGGTTCCACAGCAACGTGTTCAGCCGTTCCGCTTTCGCCGAAGCGAGCAACGTGTCGTTCACCGCCCCATAGGGAGGGCGGAACACCGTCACGGGCGTATGCGTGGCCGCTTCCAGCACGGTGTTGGTTTTCGCCAAATTGCTGCGCTGATCGGCGGATTCAGCCTTCGTCAGCACGCTGTGGTCCCACGAATGGTTACCGACGGCCATCCCGTGTTCGCTGACATAGGCCACGTCCTCGGGCCGGCGCTCCGCATTTTTCCCGACGAACAGGAACGTCGCCGTCACTCCCGCCTCGGTCAACATATCGACGATGGGCCGGGTCAACGCCGAAGGCCCGTCATCGAACGTCAGCGCCACATACGCCTGCGGCAGCTCGAAAAACTCCTTTCCGCCGCTAATGTCGATCATTTGGGCGTGGGCCGATACAACGTCGTCCCCCGGCTCCGGCTCCTGCGTGCCAACGACGGACGCCTCCGCAGCCGGGCCAACCAAAGCAGCAGCAGGTACATCAACGGCAACGCTGACGGACTCAGCCGCAATAGACTCCACCGCCGGAGCAGGCTCTTGCTCCTGAACCGTAGCTGCCGGTGCGACTTCATCACGGCTCACCGCCCCGGCGCGATTGCTCCACCCGATGCCGGCCGACGGAACCGCCAGCGCGCCAAACAAACCGCCGGCCAACAGCAGCCGCACCGCGAGCTGCGTCGCTTCCGCGCGCCACCAGCCCCCGCGGAGCACTCCGATGTCCGCCCCTTGCGATCCTGCCTTGCCATGGCGTGGCTGTGTCCCTGTTGCCTCCACCTCGCCGCGATACAGTTCCCGAGTCCCTGCCGCCCGCGCCTTATCTGTACGCAACTCAGCCCCCGCTTCTTCCAACTCACCGTGAGGCAGTTGCTGCAGTCCTGCCGCTGCCGCGTCTTCGCCAACCAGCCCCTGTTGTCGCCATTCGCCCCGGACCGGCTCCAACGCCTGCGGCAGCTCGCCCCGCCGCAGCCCCGTCATCAGCCCGGCGAAGGCTTCACTGCATGCAAAATACAGCGTATCCCGCGACACGCCGGCCATTCGCACCATCGCCCCATAATACGTATGCCGGTACGGGTCCCATTTCGGATACGGCGACAGCCGAACCCGCTCTCCCTGTACAGGCCGCAGCGCCTCCAAAGCGCCATACGTCAGCTCATCCAACTCCGCCTCAAAAAACGCCTGCCGGTCCTCCCAGGCAATCCCGATCCGCATGCGGCGCAAGCCGTCGTCGGTTGTCCTCAAACCCAGCAACTCCACTACTCTTGCGCTGTATTCCATCCCCGCCTCGTCCTTCTCTTCCTCTGCCTGACATCTGCCTGCCTTACTCCGATTCAACCCCGTTCGACCGTCCCGCCTGAGCGGCAAAAGGAGCCGTCATCCGGCTGGTGAAATCATTGACCATATTCACCAAATGCGTCTTCTCCTGACGAATCGTCTCGTATTTCAGCTTCATATGCGCCAGCTCGGTCTCCAGCTTGCCGTTCTTTTCGTCCAACTCGCCGATGCGCTTGTTCTTCTCGATCAACGTCTCATTATGCTTGTGCAGCAAGGACGCATAGTTCTGCCGCTCCAGCTCGATCGCGCTTTTCAGCTCCTCAATCTCCCCGGACAACGCCGCCTGCAACTCCCGATAGTCCTCCATCATCTGATCGATCTTCAAGTTCTTGTCCGACATCCGCTGCTCCAGCTCCCGGATGCTCAGCTCGCGCTCCTCGATCACCTTGTGATGCGTCCGCAAGTCCCGGTTCAGCCGCTCAATTTGCCCGTTCGCATGGCTGAGCCGGTCCTGCAGATCATGGTGACTCAGTTCCAGATGCTGCTTGGCCTGAATCATCTGCTCCACGGCAAACACCAGGTCGAGCGATTTTTTGTCCAAATGGGCCTTATTGCCCGCCTGCGGGCCTGTCGATTCCTCAGCCGCAGCAACTGCTGCTGGCGCGTCCGCCTGCGCCAAGTCGCTGCTGACCTCGGAGACCGGCTCCGCCTGCGGCTCGGGGGCGTTTTTCTGCTTTTGAAAAAGAGACAACATAGTCGAACTCACCTTCTCCCGGAAAATGTCAAACGATTTCGGTAATTTTCTTTCATTATAGTGGAAAATACCCGATTTGCAGCGGGGCTGGAGTACCTTTTTATACCTATATCCACCCAGGCAAAATAGGGCCTCCCGGCGCGCCGGATAGCCTCTCTTTGACTACTTTCCAACAGGGGTTTAGGCGAAAATATCCAGGACAAACGTCGGCTTCCGTGCTTTCGCACATGCCAAAGGCGCCCCGCCAAGGGCGCCCCCATCAATCAGCGTCATGGCGTCATGCCGTGAATTTGCTCCAGCAGCATGCCGATATCCGCGCGATCCGCAATGCCGTCGCCATTCACATCAATGTCCGACAAGCCCAAATTCCGCCAGACTCTATCTGCAACACAGCCGTACGATTCAGCGCGAGGCAAGCCAACAGCGCAAGACAAAAAGCGCCCGGATTCCCGGACGCCCTCATTTCCGCTTATGATCTGCATGTACAATAATAGCCAAACCCGCGCCAAATACGACCCTTACTTCGCCAGTTGCAGCTCGGCGTTCAGCCCCAGCGCTCTTTCCGTGGAAGCATGGATCTCAGCGATCAACTCGGGATGATCCATTAACGATTTGCCGTAGGACGGAATCATTTCTTTGATCTTCGGCTCCCAAGCTTGCAGCTGTTGCGGGAAGCAGCGGCCGATGACCTCCAGCATGACGGAAACCGCCGTAGACGCCCCCGGAGAAGCGCCAAGCAGAGCAGCGACGGAACCGTCGGCCGCGCTGATGACCTCCGTGCCGAATTGCAGCGTGCCTTTGCCTGCGGCCGTATCCTTAATAATTTGCACGCGCTGGCCGGCTACGACCATCCCCCAATCTTCGCTTTTGGCGTTGGGTACGAACTCGCGCAGCTCCTCCATCCGCTGTTCCTTGGACAACATGACCTGCTTGATCAGGTAGGTGGTCAGCGGCACGTTCTTGACGCCCGCAGCCATCATCGTAACGAGATTGTGCATTTTGACCGAGGTGATCAAATCGAGTATCGAACCGTTCTTCAAGAATTTCGGCGAAAAACCGGCAAACGGCCCGAACAACAACGATTCCTTTTTGTCGATCAAGCGGGTATCCAGATGCGGCACCGACATCGGAGGCGCACCAACCGCTGCTTTGCCGTACACCTTGGCGCGATGTTGCGCCACGACCTCGGGATTTTGGCACACCATGAACAAGCCGCTGACCGGAAACCCGCCGATGCCTTTGCCCTCGGGGATGCCGGATTTTTGCAGCAAATGCAGGCTGCCGCCGCCGCTGCCGATGAACACGAACTGAGCCGTGCGGCGTTCCACCGTGCCGTTGTCAACATGGCGGATTTTCAACTCCCAAGATCCATCGCGCGTACGTTTAATATCATCCACATTATGCTTGTATTTTATGACGACGTTTTTACTCTGCAGGTGGTCGAACAAAATGCGCGTCAAAGCGCCGAAGTTGACGTCCGTGCCCGCTTCGATCCGCGTCGCGGCAATCGGTTTGTCCGGCGAACGGCCCTGCATCATCAACGGAATCCACTGCTGCAACGTAGCCGGATCGTCGGAAAATTCCATACCTTCGAAAAGCGCGTTGCCTGACATCGCTTCGAAACGGTTTCTCAAAAATTGAACATCCTGCTCCCCCTGCACAAAACTCATGTGCGGCACCGGCGAGATAAAGTCCCGCGGACTACGGATCAGATCGCTGTTGACCAGATAGGACCAGAATTGCTTGGAAACCTGATACTCTTCATTTACCTTGATCGCCTTGCTGATGTCTACGGAACCATCCGCTTTCACCGTGGTGTAGTTCAGCTCGCACAGCGAAGCATGGCCCGTTCCGGCGTTGTTCCATTCATTCGAGCTTTCCTCTCCCGCACTCGCCAGTCTCTCAATCACCGTAATGTCCCAGTCAGGGGCTAACTCCTTCAGCAGCGCCCCCAGGGTCGCACTCATAATGCCGGCTCCGATTAAGATAACGTCTGTTTTCGTTTGTCGTCTGTCGTTCATGTTTACCGTCCTAACACACTAATATTTGAAGAGAAGTTGGCAGGCGCTCCCGCTTAAATGCCATAACAAGACAAGGCGCAGCCTGGGTCCACATCTTCTCTGGATCCATGATCACCTGATCTTAGTTTAACACTATTTGCACGAATAAGATATTTACAATTATATGATAGTTTCAGGGGCAATTAAAGCCGGAAAATTTGCAAATCCGCCCAGTTCCTTGCTGGGAATCCAGCTTTATGTCCCCCTGCGTGGGCCCTGCCATCATTATATGTGGCCGCAAGCCAGGTTGGAACGCCTTGCCGCCCGATTCGCCGCATCCTGCGCCGGCGGTTTTGGTGACGGAGCAAGTTGGGACAGCCGCCGTGGCGGCAAGCACTGTGCTTCGGAAGCCGCGTGTGACACACCGCAAAGAAGACACCAATCAAGGTGTCTTCTCCAGATGGTCCTCCGGCCGGCAAGCGGCCGCCACCGTACGCTGGCGCGCTCGCTTTTTAGCCCAAGGAGCCCTTTTTTGAAAATATCCAGCACATACTCCAGCGTAATCGGATTGCTGTACGAGGAAGCTTTCATATTGATCTCGATCACACGATTGTTTTTCGCTGCCGGGATGCCCTCCCACATGTCCGAATCGAGGAACGAGCGATCGCGCCTTCTATTGAATGAACTCCTCCAGATCCCGATCGGCTTTCGATTGATTGCAGCTGTGACACGCGCAGACGCAGTTGTCCGGCGTGGTATGCCCGCCTTTAGCCCGCGGCAGCATATGGTCGATCGTATCCCCGTATTGGCCGCAAAATCGGCACGTATACTGATCCCGCTCCAAAATAAGCCGGCGGAACTCCTTGTTGCTGTACAGCCGCTGGATCGTCTGACGGTTGACGACAACCGCGGCCCGTTCTTTGACCAGCGTCCAGGCCAGCCCCGGTTCAATCTCCTGATACCATCTGCGGCCGTTGTCCGTTCTGCCGCGCATGCGAATGAACCCTTCCCGGCTTGGCACCAGGCCGATCTTCTTCAACTCCCGCAGCGACACCTGAATCGTCACCGGCGGCTTCTTCACAGCCGCGGCAGCTCCCGGATCCGCCGAGACGAGCTTGGCCTGAGCCGCTTTGCTCTTCGAGCGCCGCCGTCTTCTTCGGCGCTTCTTCTTGCGCGGCGCCGTCTCCGGCGTGTCGACGACAGCCGCGCTGTCGGCTGCCGCTTCCGGCAAACCGCCCGTTTCCGCAGCGGCTTGCTCCTCCGGCTCGGCCGCGACGCGCTCCGGCTCCCGGCGTTCCGCCCGGCAGGCTTTGCAAGCGCCGCGGCGCGCCGTCGCCCCGCGACGCTGGCCTGTCCGCCGCTTGAAGTCCGACAGCGGCTTGAGCTGCCCGCAATACGCGCACAGCTTGGTCCGCCCATCATCGTCAGCCGCCGCCGGGACCTCCGGCCGGACAAGCTGCGGCGCTTCCCCATCAGCCGGGCCGCTCGCATTCAGAACGGGCGCCGTATCGGGCGCAAGCCCCGCCATCGCATCGCTGCGTCTTCTTCTTTTTCTCCGTTTAACCGCCATCTTGCCTGTCCGCCCCGCTTCTGTTGTGTTGATCTTATCGTACCACATCCCTGCGCCATGCCGAAACCCGGCCGCGGCAATTCGGCGATGCCAAGCTCCCTGGCGATAGCCTGCTGCCCATCTTCACCGAGAGAAATGGATGCGGACCAACCAATCATCGAGCTGAAGGATACCGCCGCCCAGTGGCGGAATACAGCCGACGAAGCCACCACTTTTGTATGAAACGCCTATACAGCCTGGTCCGGCTCGGACTCCGGGCATCTGGCCAAGAAGGTTGGTTATCGGTCTTTACAATCCCGATTCGATATGACATGATGAAAAAAATCGGGTAACAACCAATCGTTCAATAAGGAGATGTCACGATGTCCACAAGCGCGCTTTTGCACCAAAGAAACCGCCTCTTGTCTTATATTATCTGGGGCATGTTGGCTTTAGGCCTTGCCGTCGATTTTCTGACAGGAGCAACCACCAACTCCATTATCATTCTGGCCTCTTTTGGCGGCGCCGTTGCCATCATCACTTCGTTTTTAGCGTTCAAACGGATTTGGGCTACATATCAGATGTATCTGGTGGGCGCAGCGATGACATTTCTAACGACGCTTCTCCTACACTCCGGTCCGGTGATTACAACCTATTTTCTCGTTTACGTGAATCTGGCGCTCATGACGCTTTACAATAATTATCGGCCGATCGTGTTTGCCGGCATTCTCGGCGCCGGCCTGACGGTGTATTTGCAGCTGATCGTGCCGGAATGGAATGTGTTTGGCGATAACGATCCGATCACCCTGTACATGTTCCTGGTCATGATTACCTTCGCGCTGGCATTCTCCAGCCGCTTCTCCGGGAAGCTGCTCGCCGAGGTGCGAACCAAGGAGCAGGCCGCCGAGCAATCCCGCAGCCACGCGGAAGGCATGCTGACGCAGATTTCCGATTCCGTCCATGTACTGACTTCTCTCAATGCCGGCTTGAAACAAAACGTTTCGCAAACCGCGATGATCTCGCGCGAGGTCACGTCCGCGTTCGGCGAAATCTCGCAAAGCGCGGAGATCCAGGCCAGCAGCGTATCCGATATTAGCGAATCGATCCAATCGGTCGAGAAAGTCGTGCAGGTGGTCGTGGAAAGCTCCGCCGCGATGGAGCAGCGGTCGATCGCCAGCGAGCAGCTGACCCGGGACGGCGACGAGCAAGTAGCGGCGCTGACGGCCGACATGCAGCAGGTGCAGGGCATTATCCAGACCACCGTAGCCCTGATGGATGAACTCGGCAAGCAGAACGAGCGCATTTCCGGCATCGTGCAGACGATTCACGGCATTTCCAATCAAACGAATCTGCTGGCGCTTAATGCCGCCATTGAAGCGGCGCGCGCCGGCGAGCATGGACGCGGCTTCGCCGTCGTCTCCAGCGAGGTGCGGAAGCTGGCGGAAAGCTCGCAGCGCTCCACCGAGGAAATTACCGCCATTCTGAGCACAATCCAAACGAAAACCGAAGAAGTCGCCATGCAAGTGCGCCTCGGCAACACCGCGGTCGACAACAGCCGCGCCGCCGCGGGCCGGGTCGAGTCGGTCATTCGCGACGTCACCGAGAACATCAAGGAAGTGCGTCAGCGCTCGATGGAACTGGCCCAGGCGACCGAAAAACTCCAATCCGACTACAGCCGCATTGGCGAGGAAATCACGACCATTGCCGGCATCACCGAAGAGAACATGGCCTCCGTGGAGGAAATTACCGCGAGCCTGGAGAATCAGGATAGCCGCATAACGTCCATCGCCGGCAGCTATCAGGAGCTGGATACGCTGATCGGCGCGCTGAAATCGGCGTCGGAGAAATAAACAACTTGTGACGGATAGACTGCCAAGCAACCTCCTTCTCCACTTGTGTGGAATCGGAGGTTGTTTTTTTATTTCTTGGAGATCCCCCAACCGGCAGCGCATCAAAAGAACGGACAATTTCTGCATAAACTCGTGTTACAATGATCAAGACATAGATAAGGACGACCCGGACAATCCTGGCGAAGGAGGAGTGAGATGACGGACCCTGTACATATACTCGTCGTGGAAGACGACAATGATATCAACCGCCTGCTCTGCGGCGTGCTGCGCGCAAACGGCTACACGCCCCAGCCGGCGTATTCCGGCACGGAGGCGCAGCTGTATCTGGCCCAGCAGGAATGGTCGATGGTGCTGCTCGACCTGATGTTGCCCGGCAAGCGCGGCGAAGAGCTGCTCGAGGAGATCAGCGCCCAATATGACTGCCCCGTGATCGTTATCTCCGCGCAAAACGAACGTGAGCCCAAGCTCGCGGCGCTCAAGACCGGCGCAGACGACTACATTACCAAGCCGTTCGATCTGGAAGAAGTGGCCGCCCGCATCGATTCCGTGCTCCGGCGGTTCCGCCGCTTGCCGCAGACCCCAAGCCCCAAGCGGCTGCGCCACAAGGATCTGACCCTCGACCTGGAAGCCAAAGCCTTGACCGCAGGTGAGACGCAGCTGGCGCTGACCGCGCGTGAATACGACATTCTCGCCCTGCTGATGGCTTCCCCGAAGAAGCTGTTCACGAAAGCGAACTTGTTCGAAAGCGTATGGGGCGAAGAATTTCTCGAAAGCGGCGAGAACGTCGTCAACGTGCATATCAGCAATCTGCGCAACAAGCTGGCCAAGGCCAACCCGGAGGCAGAGTACATCGAGACGATCTGGGGCATGGGGTATCGGATGAAGTCTTAAGATTTTCTTATGAATTGTCTTTCAGGTTTCTTACGAATCAACCTCTACACTGAATACAAGAACAGGAGGTTGAAGCTGCTATGAACGAATGTATACTGCGAACGCATCAATTGACCAAACAGTACAAAAACCAGAAGGCACTCGATCACGTGGATATGACCATCCGCAAAGGCACGATCTACGGCTTTATCGGGCAGAACGGAGCCGGCAAATCAACGCTGATGAAGCTTGTGACGGGGCTGGCCTTCCCAACATCCGGCTCCATCGAATTGTTCGGGGCTACCGGCGGCGACGAACTCGTTCGGGCCCGCAAGCGGATGGGCGTGTCGATCGAAAACCCGGCCCTCTATCCGAACCTCAGCGCAGCGCAAAATCTGGAGGCGCATCGGCTGCAGCAGGGCATACCCGGCAAAACGTGCGTGCCACGCACCTTGGAGCTGATCGGCCTCGCGGCGACGGGCGGCAAGAAAGCGAAAAATTTCTCGCTTGGCATGAAGCAGCGCCTGGCGCTGGGCGTCGCCCTGCTCGGAGAGCCGGAGTTTCTCATTCTCGACGAGCCGACCAACGGGCTTGACCCCATGGGAGTCGTGGAAATGCGCGAGCTGCTGACGCGGCTGAACCGCGAGGCGGGCATCACCATTCTCATCTCCAGCCATATTTTAAGCGAGCTGCATCTTTTGGCCACCCACTACGGCATCATTCACCAAGGGAAGCTGCTGGAGCAGCTGACGAGCCGGGAGCTTCAGGAAAAATGCCGGCAGTTCATCCACATCAAAGTCAACTTGCCTGAACGGGCGGCTGTCGTGCTCGAACACGAGCTGGCGACGACTGAATTTGAGGTGACGGCAGAAGGCGTCATTCGGCTGTATGCGCATCTGGACCACCCGGCCGCCGTGTCGTCGGCGCTCGTTGCAGGCGGACTCGAGCTGGAGCAGTTCATGCCGATGGGCGAAGATCTGGAGAGCTATTTCAGCTCGCGAATCGGAGGTGGCACCCATGCTTAACCTGCTGCGTTCCGAATGGTACAAGCTGCGCTATAACCGCTCGTTCTGGCTGCTGTTGTCCGTTCTCTTCCTGGCCGCCATCGTGTACGTATTGCTGAATTACTATGACGATCCCACCGACGGCGGGGCGCTGAACGAAACGACCGGACTCGACTTGCTGACCGAGGCGATGGGCGGCAATAGCTACATTATCAAAATCGGACTGGGCATCCTGGCCGGATTTTTCATCTCCAGCGAATACAGCACCGGCACCATCAAGCGCGGCGCCGCTTCGGGCCATAGCCGCACCGCCTTCATCACCGCCAAGCTGCTCGTCTTTATCGGCGGCTCCATGCTGATGGCGCTGATCTTCCCGCTCGTCAGCCTGCTGCTCGGCTCTGCGCTGATGGGTGTCGGCACGCTTCCGGCAGGCGTCACCGCGGCGCATTTCATCTGGCATTCGCTCGTGCTGACGCTAACCCTGTCGGCAGGCTTTGCCGCCATTACCGGCGCAATCGCCACACTGCTGACGGACAGCGGCAAAACGATCGGCACCGCGGTCGTCTTTTACTTTTTTGCGGATGGTCTGTATATTGTGGCGGGCAAGTACCTTCCATTCATCGGTACGCTGTACCAACATTCTATCTTTTACCTGATCAACCATTACACCGACCCGGCGATGAGCGGCTCCGCCTTCGCGCAGGCCGTCTATATTCCCCTGCTGGTCGCCATCGCCTTCATAGGCGTCGGGATAGCCGTCTTCATCCGCAAAGAGATCAAATAACCAAAGGAGGGCAGCGCAATGCCGATCGCCCTTGCAGCATTCGCCGTCGCGGCGGCAGCGTTCTGCCTGTTTCGGCTGTTTCTGGTCAAGCGGGAGGTTCGCGGATTGGCTCGGCAATTGCGCCGCTACAACGATGGCGAGTCTTCCGCCAAAGTGTTGATCCAAGGGCCGGACCGCGACCTGGAGGCGCTGGCCGCTGAGATCAATCGCCATACCGATCTGATCATGCAAGCGAACGCCGAGCGCCAACGCACCGAAAACGAACTTCGCCAAGCCGTCGCCAACATCTCGCACGACCTGCGCACACCGCTTACGTCCATCTCGGGATATATTCAACTGCTTGATGCCCGAACCCTGACGGAGCAGGAGCGTCAAGACGCCATCGGCATCATCCGCAAGCGCACGCTGCGGCTGCAGTCGCTGCTGAACGATTTTTACGAGCTGTCGATGATCGACTCCACCGATTACACCTTGAAACCGCAGCGGTTGCGGCTCGACAAGCTGATTCCTGAAATTATGATGGGCTTTTACGATCAGATGGAGGAACAATCATTGAAGCCGACCTTCCGGCTCACGGACCTGCGGCTCCCGATCTGGGCGGATGAATCCGCCGTGCGGCGAGTCGTCGAGAACCTTGTGGTGAACGCCCTGCGGCACGCCGCGGGGAAGCTGGAAGTCAGCCTCACCTGCCAAGAGGGAAAAGCGGTCTTCTCCTTGGCGAACAGCGCCCCCCATCTGCGGGGAAGCGACCCCGAGCTGTTGTTCAATCGCTTTTATATGGCCGACGTTTCCCGGTCCGGGCTCAGCTCCGGGCTGGGCCTGTCCATCGCCAGAGGTTTGATGGTGAAGATGGGCGGCAGCTTGAGCGCATCGATGCAGGAAGACGCCATCTGCCTCACCTGCGAGTGGAAATTGGCGCAGTGAGCGTCTTTTCGCTCCGCGTATAGCAAATTTCCTACTGTCTGAACAGCGGCGATCCCTTTTTTTAATCCAAATGAGACTACAAAACAAATCCTCAACGGAGCTGTGACAGGCTCCCCTTCAAGAGGTCGGGTTTTTACATCCATCTGCTTAGAAGGGGGGCCTGTTATTTTATCTCCAAGCAGCTTTCCCCGTTTCCCCGCGCAGGAAATCTTTTTCACAAATTTTTATATCTTCCAAAAGCTGTTTCAATTAAAATAGATGATGTAATATTCACTCGAATCCATAGAGTTCAACACAACGAGGAGGCGCTTCATGTTTCACAAGAAAATCTATGTATGGTTTCTCGCAAGCTGCTTGCTTGCTGCCGGGGGGATGCTGCCGGCTCGCGAATACGCGACTGAATCTGGAGCATCGGCGGAAACCGCGGCCGCTGCATCGCCAAGCTCACCCGACATCGTGCCCGGCAAGGTGCTGATCAAATACAAACAGTCCGCCCGGTCCGGCAGCTTGACCCTGCAATCGCGATTCGTCGCGCCGACCGCTTGGACCACACTCACCTTCAACGCCAGCACGTCCGTGGCCGATAAAATCGCCGAACTGCAAAACAGCCCCGACGTCGAATACGTCGAGCCGGTTTACAAAATCCACCTGTCCGCCCCCGCTCCCGAGCTTTCCGTGTCTGGATCGGTATATGCCGGAGATGAGTCCTATATGAAAATATGGGGGAAAACTGCCGCTGATCTGAACAACCTGGGCGCGTTTTCCACGCAACAGCAAAATCAGCAGATCACCGTGGCCGTGATCGATACCGGCGTCGACCTGTCGCACCCCGACCTGACGGATGCCGTCGTACCTGGATACGATTTTGTCCATAACGATTCGATTGCTCAGGACGATAACGGTCATGGCACCCATGTGTCGGGCATCATTGCGGCCAATACCGTCACCGGGACGGTGTACGGCGTGGCCCCCGGTGTGAAGATCATGCCCTTGAAGGTGTTGAACCAGAACGGCGAAGGCGATACCGCGCTGCTGATTCAAGCACTGCAATATGCGACGGACCATCATGCCGATGTCATCAATATGAGTCTGGGCAGCTACACGGACAGCCAGGCGCTGCACGATGTGATTAAACAGGTTTACAGCCAGCATATCGTGCTGGTAGCCGCAGCCGGCAATGACAGCAACCACTGGATTCAAAATGAACCCGGGCAAATGGACGCCAATCCCGCCCAAGATACGACGCGATACGCCAATTGGGCCGACTACCCGGCTGCCTACGACGAGGTAATCAGCGTCGGCGCTGTGGCCCAGCTTCCCGACCTCAGTTATGCAATTGCCGATTTCTCCAACGTGGGCAAAATCGATGTGGTCGCACCGGGCGTGCAGATCGACAGCACCAAGCTGGGTGGGGGCTATATGTATATGTCGGGCACGTCGATGGCATCTCCTTTCGTAGCCGGCCTATCCGCTTTGCTGAAAGCCAATAACCCGGCGCTGGACGGCGACGATATCGTCACGATTCTTCGCACCGCGGTACAGCCCGTCCCGCTGCACGCTTTAAACGAAACCAATTACGCAAATTTTACCGCAAGTCCAAATAATCACGTATCCGAACCGATGGCCTACGGAAGCGGCCTGATCCAGGGGCTTCGCTCCTTTCAGCTGCCACGGCTCAAAATGACCCGAGTTGCCGTCAACTACCCGGCCAATACTTCCATTGTGTATGATTTCAAACTGCTTGATGTATACGATTCAATCGTCAACGCGGCATATAACGTTCGGTTGGAGGCCAAGCAATATAACGAAATGTCGCTCTACCGCGAGCAGGATTCCAGCTACTCTTACGGCGGCTCCGCTAACGGGCAATTGATCGCTGGCCACGTTCAGCTATCGGCCACCATGAGCAATAACGAACCTGTGCATCATATCTATGTGTTCGGCTCCTGGGATGAGCCTGTGGATGGCGGCGGATATTACGTGCACCGTTCCAATGTGGATACTTATTTAAACCGTCCTGTGGCTCCCTCGGTCAGTCAGCCTTCCGGCGAGTATTGGGGCGAACAGACCGTCGCCATAGCGACTCCGTACCAGGAAGGGCAAATCTACTACCAGCTGCAAAACGCGGACGGCACCTTTTACGGCACCGCCAATATTCTCGGCGGGACCTTGCAGATCAGCAAAGACTCGATCTTAACTCTGGCCACCTTGCATAATCTGGTGTTTAGCGATGATAGCGTGTACCACTATACGATTCATTCTACTGCCGGTAGCGGCGGGGGCGGCGCGATCCCTCCAGGCGGATTTGGCGGCGGCGGCGGTGGGGGTGGCGGTGGCGGCGGCAACACACAAACCCCTCCGACCCTCACCAACGGCAAAATGGTTTACGAGCTCACCCCTGCCCGGATCGATTTGCTGATCGAACTGAACAAAGACACCAAAGAACTGACATTGGACGCCACGACCAAAGAAAAACTGGACGTGCTGACCGTCGCATTGGATGCGGATGTGATTGCGAAAGCGGCGAGCCGCAATAAGTCGATTGTCATCAAAGCCAATGACGTGGCGCTGCAGATCCCGCCCAATGCTCTGCCCGTAAAAGATGATGAAAGCTTGCCGTTCCGATTCCAGACCGCGGTCAAGGCAGCCCCAAGCGTAAAGGGCTACAAACCGGCATCGCCCGTGTACGATTTTTCATTCACACTTGACGGAGCGCCTATAACCAAATTCAATCAGCCGATCAAAGCGATACTGACTTATGATAAATCCAAAGTAACGAACCCTGCTCGCCTCGGCGTATACGTGTTGGATGAACAGACGGGCACATGGACGCATGTCGGCGGGACCTTAAACGGCAATGGCACCATTTCGGCCGAACTGCCGCATTTCTCCCAATACGCAGTGATGGAAGCGAATCCTGACGATCAGACACCACCTTCGCCAAGCGCAGTCACCTTCGCCGATATCCAACATCACTGGGCGCAAAAAGAGATCGAGCGGCTGGCCGCACAACACATTGTCGACGGTGTCGACGCAACAAGCTTCCAACCGGACGCCAGTATGACACGCGCTCAATTCGTCACCCTGCTGGCCAAAGCGTTTCACCTGCAGCGTCATGGCAGCACAGCGAACTTCACGGATGTGGCCGATGACGCCTGGTATCAAGAAGCGGTTTATGCCGCCAATGAAGCCCATATCGTCAGCGGTGTCAGCGATCACGAATTTGCCCCGTCCGCGAACATTACACGGGAACAAATGGCCGTCATGATGGTGAATGCGTACTTGTACGCAACCGGCAAGCAGCTCTCCGACATCACGACCACCAACGAAGTCAAATTCTCCGACGAAGGGACCATCAGCAGTTGGGCCCGGGCATCGGTCCGCATCGCCTCGGGTCTTGGGTTGGTCAATGGAACGGAAGACGGCGGCTTCGAGCCTTCCAGCAATTGCACGAGAGCTCAAGCAGCCGTCGTGATCTCCCGGATGCTGGAAGCACAGCAGTAAACTCATAAGAACAACAAGCAGGGCTGTATTCGGACACATCGGTATGTGTCTGGATACAGCCTTTTTTCGTTTCAACCTGTCAACGGTGGCAACCCCAGCAAGCGGCTGGCCGTGAAACGATTGATGTTCAACCATCAGCCTGATCATTTATTTTGTGTTGACCATATACTGTTTATATAATATACTGTTTATAACCAATACAGTCCCCAACAATAAAGGAGAGGATTTTCAATGACCACCGCCAACCCTACAGTGGCCCGACTGGCCGGCCGTAAAGAATGGATTGCCCTGAGTATCCTGTGTCTTCCGCTGATGGTCGTCTCGATGGACGTCTCCGTCCTGTTTTTCGCCGCACCGTCCATTGCCGCCGATTTGCTGCCCACCGCCACCGAACAATTATGGATATTCGACGTTTACGGATTCATCCTCGCCGGTCTGCTGCTGACCATGGGCGCCGTTGGCGATCGGATCGGACGCCGCCGGCTGTTGATGATCGGTTCCATCGGCTTCGCCCTCAGCTCTCTACTCGCAGCCTACGCCCATACGGCTCCAGCGTTGATTCTCGCTCGCGGTGTGATGGGCATTGCGGGTTCAACCCTGATGCCGTCGACGCTGGCTCTCGTTCGCACGATGTTCCAGAACCCGGCGCAGCGGACGAAAGCCCTGTCGATCTGGAGCGCCGTCATGGCAAGCGGCGTCACCGTCGGGCCGATTATCGGCGGCTTGCTCCTTGACTCTTTTTCCTGGGGAGCCGTGTTTCTCATCAATATCCCGGCCATGGCGCTGCTGCTGCTCATTGCGCCGTTCCTGCTTCCAGAGTCCCGCAGCACAGTGCGAAGCCGGATCGATCTGCTCAGTTCCATCCTCGCCTTGGCAGCCATCCTCCCCGTTACTTACGGCGTCAAGACACTTTCAGAGAATGGCTGGGCCGTGCTTCCCGCTGCCCTGCTCGCAGCCGGTATGCTCATCGGAATCGCCTTCGTACGCCGTCAGCTCACCATCGGCAACCCGTTGATCGACATCCGCGCGCTGATGGAGCGGCGGACCGGCGGTTCGATCCTCGTCAACTTTATCGCTACGTTTACGCTGATGGCCAGCGCTTTGATCAATACCCAGTTCCTGCAATCGGTGCTCGGGTACTCCGCATTCGTCGCGTCCCTCTGGAGCGTACTTCCATCGATTGCCGTCGGGGCGGCGGCGCCGATTGCCGCCAAGCTGTCGCAAACCTGCGGACGGCCGCGCGTCATGGCCGGAGGCTTCGCCTTGTCGGCGATCGGCTTCGGCGTGCTGACCCAAATTCGGCTGGATGGCTTCTCCCCGCTGGTGGTTCTGCTCGTCGGAGCCGGATTGATCGCGGCGGGCATCGTCTCCGTCATGACCCTTGTCACCGATTATGTCGTGGGCGTCGCACCGGCCGATCGCTCGGGAGCCGTCGGCGGCCTGATCGAAACGTCCAGCGAACTTGGCGGCGCCTTCGGCATCGCGATTCTCGGCTGCGTCCTCGCCGCCATTTACCGCCATGCGGTCTCCCCGCTCCTGCCCGCGGAACTCACGCCCGAAGCGCTGCGCTCCGCCGGGCAGACCATCGCCGGCGCTTCCGCCGCCGCACAACACGTACCCGCGGCAACCGCGGCGCAGATCATCCATGCTTCCCGGGACGCCTTCGTGACCGCCATGCATGCCACCTGCTTCATCTCCGGCATCATCCTGCTGCTGGCTACAGCCGTCACGATCGTGCTGCTCCGCGACAAGCATGCAGCCGTCAACGCCGCTGCGCAGACACGGAACACATAAGCAAAAAGGCTACTCCAGAGAGGAAACTCTCTGCAAGTAGCCTTTTTCGTTGGTACAATCGTGTTATTTCTTCGCCGCGCCGCTCGTTTTCCGCTGCAAATACTGTTCAATCCCGTCCAGAATCCGCGCTAATCCGAACTCCACATCGCTGCCGACCGTATTCTCCCCTTCCCTCTCATCGGTATAAGCGCCGGACGCAATGATCGGATGCAAGTGGGGATACTGTTCCGGCTTCACCAACGCCCGCAGCGCAGCCGAATAATTGAGCCCGCCGAACTCCTTCTCGCTGGAGCCGGCCCGAACGGCGCTATCGATATCCCTTTGCAGCATCCCGCAAGTACGGGCGTAACCGCTCAGCAGAAGAACCATGGACATCTTCTCGTAATCGTTCAAGGGCATGTCCCGCAAAGGCCGGAGCGCCCAATCCACAATACGCAAATTATTAGGCGTCACCGGAATGCCGAAGATCGGAATATCGCCGTACCACGGATGCTTGCGAAACACACCGATGGTGCCCATTACGTATTCGCGCATGCTCTCCCGCCACTCGTGCGGCGCTCTCTCCGGCGGCAGCGGAATATCGCACGCCGCATCCTGCATGAGAATCAGCAGGTCGTCTTTACTCGGCATATAGCGATAGAGAGACATCGCCGTAAATCCAAGCTCCGACGCCACCCGGTTCATCGAAACCGCGGCGAGCCCGTCTTTGTCCGCAATCTCAATCGCCTTCTGCACAATCTGGCCGATGCTCATCTCCCGCTTGGGCCCGCGCTGCGGCAGCTTCCCTATCCCCCAGCCCAGCGCCGCGCCGGCCGGCAGCAGCTTCGCCGCTTCTTCCAACGTTATATCGTCGTGACTCATCAACTCTACCTCCTGGTGGCCAAATCCGGTTTAGACAAAAATGTTTACTGTATACACAGTATAGCATAATTGCGGGAACCCGAAAAGGAAACGGGGTGAGCGTATACGCCGGACGATTCGGGCGATTGCCCGTTGGCCGTGGGCAATTGGCCGGTTCCGGCTTCGCCTGCCAGCGGTGGATATGTCGCGCCGGTGCATGGTTATTTTTCACATATCACATGCGTCAGTCACGACGGCTTACGATTTTTCACTTGATTGCTTAACTATTGCAGCTTATTCATTTGCGAGATCAGATCGTCGACCGCTTTATCGACTAGATACGGGCCGTAATTCCAGTTTTCACGGGTAACGTTGAGGACGCGATTGTTCTTGATCGCCGGGATCGATTGATACAGCGGCTCCTTAAAGCGCTCCAGCAAAGCCGGCAATTCCTCCGCCGTCATTTGCGTGAAGAAATAGTCGGCCGGCTCGGCCACAAAAGCTTCGATCGACAGCGCGGTGCCGCCATCCTTGAACTTCTTCAGATTTTTGGGCATCTCGAAGCCGTAATCCTCATAGATCAGCTTGCCGAGCGTACCGCCAGTTCCCCCGATCAGAAACTCTCCTTCATAGAAAATGAAGGTCGTCGCCGTCGTGCCGGACGGGATTTTCACATCGATCTGGTCGCGGATGCGCTGCAGCTTCGCCTCGAATTTGGCAATCCACGCTTCCGCTTCCGTTTGGCGGTTCATGATGTCACCCATCGTACGCAGCGTATTCACCACATCCGGGTCTCCGCCCCAAGCCACCGTAATCGTCGGCGCAATTTTCTTGTAATTCGTGTAAGCGGAAGGGTCAAAATAATCCGGCACGATGATCAAATCCGGCTGCAGGGCAAGAATCTCTTCCTCGCTGCCCAGCCCTTCGCCAATATTGTGCACACCGGCCATTTCCGTGGGATACCGCTCCAGGGTATCCACGTCCGCCCCAACCGGCATTAAGCCCAGAGGCAGCAAGTATCCACCATAAGTAACGACAACGACTTTGCTTGGATTGACGGGAATTTCAACCTGATTCTTCAAGGCATCCGTATAGAGCCTCGTCTGCGCGGATGCAGCAGAAGCCTGCGTTTCTTCGTGTGTCCCGCTTCCCGTGGGGGCTGCTTGCTCAGTCGTCGTCCCGGTTCCATCGCACGCCCCAAGCAGCAAAGTCAACGCAAAGATCAAACACGCAATCGATCGCTTTCTCAACCTATTCATTTCGTCCATGTCCCTCGCTTCTAGTTGATATTGATTATCAGTATCATTGATAACAGAATAACCAACACCCGTCTGCGGCGCAATGAGCGAATTGGACCTCACTTTCGGACGATTTGAACCTTTGTCCAGAAATTGTAGCCTGTATTGCACGGGGGTAATGCCCGACTGTTTCTTGAACTGCTTATTAAAATAATACATATCCGAATAACCTACCTGCTCGGCAATATCACGAATCGGCATACGGGTATGGGCCAGCAAATCCTTCGCCCGCCCCATTCGCACCTGCACCAGAAACGCCAGCGGACTGTGCCCATACTTGCGCCGGAACACCCGGGCCAGATAATGCGGGCTAAAATGAAACACACCGGCCATCGTATCCATCGAAATCGCTCGGTAGTAATGGCTGCGGATGTACGCCGCAATCTCTTCCGCCAAGTCCGGCCCCTGACACATCTGCTCAGCGATGCGCTGCTGCCGAAACTGCTCCGACACGAATTGGTAAAACAGCCCGATCGCCTGCAGCTTCTCCAACTCCTGACCCGCGGTCCACGACCGGAGCATCGGCTCCACCAACGCTCGCAATGGCCACGGCTGTTTGACTTGGAAGAGGCAACTGGTCAAGCCATGCGTATGTTGGCGCTCGCCTTTCGCAAAATCCAACTGCTTGTACAAAATCATCACATATTCGTAGCTATGCGCACGGCAGCGAACCTCCAGGACAATGTCATTAAGATAAGCTCAAAGACAAAACTAGGAATAAAAATAGAATCTGAAACGGCATGGGGAAAAATCCTATGTCGTTTGTTTTTGCTCAATAGCGGAAAAAAAGCGTACAGCAAACAAAGCGAATAAAGTATCCGCTAAAACAATGTTCATGAGAAGAGAATTATGCTACTCTGTAGACGAAGCTTACAGCT